>Ga0255112_1000298_pt1 | contig 15595 bp, 13 predicted proteins | sample Law_Yuk_RepB_8h_FD_188470 | JGI IMG/M metagenome (GOLD analysis project Ga0255112, IMG submission 188470) | Freshwater microbial communities from St. Lawrence River, New York, United States - Law_Yuk_RepB_8h | ecosystem: Environmental > Aquatic > Freshwater > River | place: USA: New York... | reverse complement strand
TTGAAGCTTAATTTAAGTCAGCTAAATGCTAACTGATCTTTCAAGCCTTGAACAGAGAGTTTGCGGCAGTGGCCACTTTCTCAACGCTAAGGCGTGACTCGTTCTCCAGAATTTGAGCGTAGCCCACTGGAATGCGTGGTGCCCCTAGGCGTTTGACTTTGCAAGCTGTGGCCTCAGCCGTTGCAGCAGCCACCTCAGCGCCAAACCCGGCCACTTGGATAGCCTCGTGCACCACCAGCAAGCGGCCTGTTCTAGCCGCTGACTCAAAAACCATCTCTTTGTCCCAAGGCCAAATTGAGCGCAAATCGATGAGATCAGGCTTGAGCTTGCCAAAAGCGCCATCGGCCAAGGCTTGCTGACACACACCCACACCGCGTGACCAGGTCACGATGGTGAGGTCATTGCCTTGAGCCAGTTTTTTTCCTTTGCCAATGGGCACTTCAATGGCTGTGTCTACTTCACCCTGAAGCCCCCATAGTTCTTTGTGCTCCATGTAAATGACAGGGTCGCCTGACGCCATGGACGACTTGAGAAGGCCATAGTTATCGGCTGGCGTGGCAGGTGCAACCACCACCAAACCCGGCATGTGAGCAAACCAGGCCTCCAGTGATTGGGAGTGTTGCGCAGCCGAAGCCGACCAAATGCCAATGGGCATTCGCGCTACCAAGGGGACGCGGCCTTGTCCGCCAAACATGTAGCGGTTTTTGGCTGCTTGATTCACGATTTCGTCCATGGCACACAAGGCAAAATCAATGACGCGCATTTCAACCACCGGTCGAATGCCTGCCAGCGCCATGCCTACCGCACTGCCCATGATGTTGGCTTCAGAAATGGGTGTGTCAATGATGCGATCGGGTCCAAATTCTTCGCGCAGTCCGCGGTATTGTCCAAACACGCCGCCGCGTCCTAAATCTTCACCTAACGCAATCACTGTTGGATCTGCTTTCATGGCTTCCCGCAAAGCCAGGCATGCCGCTTCGGCATAGCTCATGGTGCTGATGGTCATACCCATACCCCCGCGCTGGTGTTCATAATATCTTCATAGGCGTCGGTCACGACCGGCCAAGGTGCAGCTTCCGCAACAGCAAGTGCTGTAGCAATTTCCTTTTGAGCTTCTGCTTCAATGGCTTCAACTTGACTCAAAGGCAGACCGGCAGCAATCAATTTGTTGCGTGTGGCAATGAGGGGGTCGTTTTTAATGGCTGCTTCAACTTCCTTTGGATCTCTGTAAGTGCCAGGATCGACGGACACGTGACCCTTGAATCTGTAGGTCACGGCGTGAATGAAACGAGGACCACCTTGGGTGCGAATTTCGGCCGTCATTTTGGTCGCCGCTTCATGAACCGCCATCACATCGTTGCCATCGACTTGAACCGCTGGAATGCCAAACGATTGAGCCCTTGCAAATGCGCCTTCGCCTGCACTCATTGTTTTGGTGGGCGTGGTGGCAGAAATGCGATTGTCTTCACAGATGAAAAGAACGGGGAGGCCATAAACCTGCGCCCAATTCAAACCTTCTAAAAAGGGGCCACGGTTGGTGGCGCCATCGCCAAAGAAGCATGCAACCAAATAGGGTTTTTTTTGAATTTTCAAAGCGTGTGCGGCGCCTGTTGCGATGGGGATGCCCGCGGCGACCACACCATTGGCACCCAGCATGCCCACGGAAAAATCGGCGATGTGCATGGACCCGCCTTTGCCCTTGTTGTATCCCGTGGCGCGGCCAAACAATTCACACATCATTTTGGTGGCGTCTGCACCTTTGGCCAAGGTGTGGCCATGCCCGCGGTGGGTCGATGTCAGCATGTCTTCTTTGGTGAGTGCATGGCAAACGCCAGCAGCAACTGCTTCTTGTCCCGTTGACAGATGCAGTGGTCCGCGGACCAAGGCAGGCTTGGCCGAGGCCGCCAAGCCCCAAGCCGCTACACCCCCTTGGCTGGCAATTTCTGCTGCGTTTTCAAACTCTCGAATGCGAAACATTGACCGGTATAAATCGGCCAGTTTTTGTGTGTTCATAGGAGTTTTTTCTTTCTAGTGTTATGCCAAAGCCACAATGGACAGCCATGGCACATAAGCAATCACGATGAGACCTAAAATCAAAGCCAAGATGTAGGGCCAGATGGCGCCCATCACTTGATCGGGCGATTCGCCACCTATTCGACAAGCCAAGTAGAAGCCTACCCCGATGGGCGGCATCATCAAACCAATGTTCATGGCGGCCATGACCACCATGGAGTAGTGAATGTCGTGAATGCCCAGTTTTTTGGCAATCGGGAACATGATGGGCGCCAACAGCAAAATGGCAGGCAAGCCTTCTAGCAAACAACCGAACAACAAAAAGACTGCCATGGTGACCGCCATGAAAGTCATCCAGCCCCCTGGTAAGCTTGTCATGATGTTAGAAAGACCTTGAATCATGCCGCTCTGTGCAATCGACCATGCCATGGCTGACGCAGTGCCCAAGATGAGCAAAATGGCACCACTCAGTGCAGCGGTTTCAACGAGCATTGCGTAGATTTGTTTAAGTGAAATACCGCCATAGAGCACTTTGCCAATGATCATGGCGTAGAGCACGGCGATGGTTGAAACTTCAGTGGCAGTGGCCACGCCACCGCCCACCGCGCTGCGAATGATGAAGGGCAAGACCAAAGCGGGTGAGGCCACCAACAAAAATTTACCCACCACTTTCATGTTGGCTTTTTTGACATTGCTCATGTCTTCTAAACGAGCTTTCCAACGAGCCAGTGCAACCAACATGAACAGCAGCACCATGGCAATCACAAAGCCACTTTGAAACAAACCCGCAATAGACACGCCAGCCACTGAGCCCAACACAATCATCACAATGCTAGGCGGCACCGTATCGGCCATGGCCGCACCCGTACCCAGCAGGGCAATCATCTCTTTCGGCTTGTGTCCTCTGCGTTTCATTTCAGGAAACAAAGCGGGTGCCACTGTGGCCATGTCGGAGACCTTGGAGCCCGAAATGCCAGACACAATGAAAAGGGAGCCCAACAACACATAAGACATGCCTGCTCGCACGTGCCCCAAAAGGGCAGCCAAAAAATCGACAATGGCTTTGCCCATGCCAGTGATGTCCAAAATGCAACCCAGCAGCACAAAAATAGGAACTGAGATGAGAATCAAGCTTGACATGCCTTCGTCCATTCGACCCACAATGACCATCAGGGGGGTTTGGGTGGAAAAGGCTAAATAACTGATGGCACCAATGCCAAAGCAGAATGCGATGGGCACACCTGCTAACAAGCAAACGACACCAAAGACCACCAAAAAGAAGAAAAGATTGATGGTGCCAAGCTGTTGAAGTTGCGGCGAAAAGTGCGCGCAGGCTGCCGTAATGCCGCCAACAACGAGAATTGAGATAGCTAAGTCAATGTACTTGGTGCTCTTTATGGCATACACCACAATGATGGCCAGCATAGACATCAAGCCAAAGGCAATGGCCCCCACGCGATAGCCATTGGGCATGTTCATTGCGGGCGTTCTGACCACCATTTCATCTTTTACATACTCAATCGCATGCGGCAATATGCCAATTAAGAAGGCTGCAACGGCAACTAGGCCAAAAGCTTGCGCAAAATTTTTCAGCCTTGGGGACAGCATGTCTTGAAAGAGAGTGAGTCTGAGGTGCTCATTGCGGTGCATGGCAATGGCGGTGCCAATCATGGCAAACCAAAGAAAGGACAAAGAGATCACTTCATCAATCCAGATGACGGGGTAGGCAAAGACGTAACGTGAAATCACACCGCCTAAAAGCAATGTGAAAATAACCACCAATAACAATGCAGCGACGGCTTCTAGGGGTTTCAGCCAGGAATTCTTCATCTGAAGGGGGTTTTGCAAATCGTCGGTACTCATTGGGAGTGTTCCTGTTGTTGGAGCAGTGCTTGAATGTCTTTTTTGGCCACCTTGCCATAGCCAGACTTAGGTAAGGCAGACCAAAATTGAATGTGGCGTGGCCAGCGGTAGCGCGCTGTTTTACCATCTAAAAAAGCCAGAATGTCTTCGCCTGTTAAGTTTTTGTGTTCATCACGCTTCACGATGACGGCCACGCCAACCTCTCCCCATTTGGGATCGGGCATGCCCACAATGGCCACTTCGGCCACATTGGGATGATTCAATATCACTTCTTCCACCTCTTTGGGGTAAACATTGGAACCCCCAGAAATGTACATGTCTGATTGACGGCCAGAAATGAACAAGAAGCCTCGCTCGTCCAAATAGCCTAAATCACCCGTGTGAAACCAGCCACCCCTGAGTGCTCTTTGGGTAGCATCTTCATTGCCGTAGTACCCTGCAAACACAGCAGGGCCTCGGCAACAAATCTCACCGATCTCACCTTGATCAGCAGGGCTCAGATCTTCCTTGAGCACAGCTACTTGCATACCTGTTCTCGGCCTTCCGCAAGAGCCGATGTTGGCATTGGGATTGGCATCATCGGCGCTGTGCATGTGTTTGGGTAAAACGGTGATACAACCTGTCACTTCGCCTAGGCCAAAGTACTGCACCAACACATTGCCCAGTTTTTGCAGGGCGAACTTTTGATCGGCCCTGTACATGGGGGCGCCAGCGTAAATGAGATATTTGAGAGAACTGTGATCGTAGCGGTCGACCGCTTCATCTTCCACCAACATTTTCACAATGGTGGGAACTGTGAATAAATTGGTGACGCGGTGTTTTTCTACCAACTGCCAGAACATTTCGGGGATCAGTTTTTCAGTAGGTAGCAAAATAGTAGGGGCACCACGCGCCACATTCAACAAGGCATGAATGCCTGCGCCATGCGACAAAGGCGCAACGGCAATAGAGCAGTCATTCTCGTTGGTTCCAGGAATGAGGTCGGCCAAATGGTTGGTCACTACAAAACTCATTTGCCCATGCGTGAGAATGGCCGCCTTGGGTTTGCCGGTGGTTCCAGAAGTGTAAAAGTACCAAAGTGGATCGTCATAGCTGACCACGGTTTCGGAAGGCTGCTGGCCTAGATTGCGTGTGACCAAATCTTCGTAGCTGTGTTCGGTTGGTCTTGCGGGGCCAATGGCAATCACGTGTTGAAGTGTGGGCGCCGCCGCCAATGCGGCATCCATGTGCTGCGCAAACACACTTTCGCAAATGATCACATTGGCATGGCTAGATTGCGCCAAATAGGCCACCTCGGGTGGCGACAATCGAAAATTGGTGGGCACCCAAACACAGCCGAGTTGGAACGCCACCCAACAACTCTCAAACATTTGGACATTGTTGCGTGACTGCGCGAGGATCTTGTCGCCTTTTTGAACACCGAGTTGCTGCAGCGCATAGGCCATGGCGTGGATCCGCTCTTGCAACTGGTGCCAAGTCCATTGTTGGTCACCTTGAATGAGGCCGATGCGCTGAGGAAACTGTTGAGAGCTCTGGTTGAGCAGTTGCCCCAAGTTCATGACTTGCGCAGAATTCACGCCTTCTCCAAGATACTCAAGTAGTTGGCTACGGCAGCACCGCCCATGTTAAATACCGCGCCTAAATGGGCATTGGCAACTTGCATGTTGCCAGCCGTTTCAGAGAGTTGCATGGCGGCCATCACGTGCTGAGAAACGCCTGTGGCCCCAATCGGGTGTCCCTTTGATTTCAAACCACCAGAGGGGTTTACTGGCAGCTTTCCTTGCATGGTGGAGACGCCGTCCAAAATCACCCTGGCGCCTTGGCCGTATGGCGCCAGTCCCATTGCTTCATATTCCAGCAACTCTGCAACTGTGAAGCAATCGTGTGTTTCGACAAACTGCAAATCGGCCAAATCAATGTGGGCATCGGCCAGACCTTTTTTCCAAGCCAAGGCAGCGCCCTCAAACCGGGTGGGGTCACGCATGGACAAGGGCAGAAAGTCATTTACTTGAGTGCGTGAGCGCCATTTGACGGCCGGAACTGTGGCGTTGCCAATGGTTTCAAGCGACAGCACCATGGCAGCTGCACCGTCTGAAACCAAAGAACAGTCGGAACGCTTGAGTGGGCCGGCCACAAAGGGGTTCTTTTCTGAGGCCTGTCTGCAAAAATCAAAACCGAAATCACGCTTCATGTGTGCGTAGGGATTGTTCATGCCATTGACATGATTTTTTGCGGCAATGCTGGCAAGTGCATCTGATTGATCGCCAAATCGCTCAAAGTAGCTGCTGGCAATGTTGCCAAAGACACCCGCAAAACCAGAAGGTGTTTCGCCTTCCATTTTGACGTATGAGCAGCGAAGCAGTACCTCACCGATTTGAGCCGAGGGCAGGGTGTTCATTTTCTCAAGGCCAATGACCAGTGCGCGTTTAACACGACCACTTTGCAGGGCATCAATGGCGGCCCAAATGGCAGCCGAACCTGTAGCGCAGGCGTTTTCCAGTCGCACCGAAGGGACGTGTCTGAACTCGGGAATGGCCACCGCCACCATGGCGCCGCTGAAATCTTGTCGAACAAAACCACCATTGAAGTGGCCCACAAAAATACCGTCAATGTCTTTCAGTTCTAGACCAGCGCTGGCAACGGCTGGCAAGGCCGCATCTCTAATGAGTTGTTCCAGGTCGGTGTTGTCGAGTTTGCCAAATGGAGTGTGTCCCCAGCCAATGATGTGGGGTATGTTTGCAGTGACTGAAGCATTCATGATTTGCGTTTTTTCAGTTGAATTTTTGAAGCAGAAGTTGCCGCGCGATTTTTGCGCAAGGTAGGTATGCCGACTCCTGATGCGTCAAAACCGCCATCTACTGCAATAGTTTGCCCATTGATGAAGCTGGCTTCTGCACTGCAAAGAAACACGACGGTGTTGGCAATTTCAGTGGTGCTACCGTAACGGTTAAGCGGAATTGCGTCGAAGTAGTCTTTGATAATGGCGGTGCTGTGAACCAGCTTGGCCATTTCTGTAAGGACGGGGCCAGGGGCGACACAGTTGACGCGAATTCCAACATCACCCAACTCGGCTGCCTGTTGTTTGGTAAGGTGAACGATGGCCCCTTTGCTGGTGCCATAGGCTACGCGCAAGGTACTGGCACGCAGTCCCGATATCGATGCAATGTTGACAACACTGCCGCCGCCATTTTTTAGCATGATGGGCGCGCAAGCTTGGGTGCACAAAAACGTGCCATCCAAATTGGTGTCCATGATGTGGCGCCAATCTTGCCAGGTGATTTCTAAGATCGGCTTGAAGATGGCGACGCCCGCGTTATTCACCAGTGAGTCGATTCGGCCAAATTTCTTTTCAATCTTGGCTACAGCCGCCGCCACTTTCTGGGGTTTGGAGACGTCGCAGTGAATGGCAAGCACATTTTCATGATTGAGTTGTGCTTCAGTTTTGGTGAGCGTGGCCTTTTCAATGTCGAGGATGGCAACCCGGTAATCTTTGCTCAAAAATTGCTTTGCAATTTCAAGGCCAATGCCACGAGCTCCTCCAGTGATGACCACTACAGGTTGGGTGTTTTTGTCTTTTTTCATTGTTTTAATTCCATGGCAGAGCGCTGTTTACGTGCAATCTTGCAAACTTATTAAAACATGGGGGATATTAGACTTTATAGGTAGTATCCATTAGTGAAAAATGCGCAAAACCTAGAGCCGTATGGCTCCTACTTAGATGTTTATTCAATCTGAATTGGACCATGAACTCCTGATTTAACTGAAAACAGGGATGGGTAGGAGGTATCCATCACTTAATGAATCTTTTCAATTAAATTAAAGTTAGGCATGAGCTCAGAAAGTTGCCCGCTGTGGACCAAGGTGCTAGCTGCCTCAATATCAGGCGATAGCCAACGATCTTGATCCATGAATGAAACATGGCGCCTCAAAATAGTCATCGCATTTTCTAAGGCATCTGAGGATTGCAAAGGCCTCAGAAACTCAATACCCTGAGCTGCGGCCAGCCATTCAATGCTGAGGATGTAAGCTGTATTGCGAACCATACTCTGTAGACGTCTAGCTGCAAATGTTGCCATGCTGACATGATCTTCTTGGTTGGCGCTGGTAGGTAAGCTGTCAACGCTGGCAGGGTGAGCCAGTGACTTATTCTCAGAAGCCAATGATGCTGCTGTAACGTGAGCAATCATGAAGCCGCTATTCAGCCCAGCATCTTTTGTTAAGAAGGGGGGCAACTGGGACACGTTGCTGTCGATCAGCATGGCAATACGTCTTTCAGCGATTGCGCCAACTTCTGCAATGGCCAAAGCTAGGCCATCCGCAGCCAATGCAACAGGCTCCGCGTGAAAGTTGCCACCTGACAACATAACGCCTTCTTTGGCAAAGACAAGTGGGTTGTCTGTGACGGCGTTGGCTTCGATTATTAAGATTCGCATTGCATGATTGATTTGATCAAGGCATGCGCCGACCACTTGGGGCTGGCATCTGAGGCAATAGGGGTCTTGAACTCGATCATCGCCTTCACGGTGTGAGTTTCTTATTTCGCTGCCGATCAGTAGATTTCGATAAACCTGGGCAACTTTGATTTGCCCAAGTTGTCCTCGCAATTCGTGAATGCGGGCATCAAAAGGCCCATCACTTCCCCGTGCAGCATCGATTGTTAAGGCTCCAATTACCAAGCCTGCTTTGAAGACGGGTTCAAAACTAAAAAGAGCGTGCAATGCCAAAGCCGTAGATGTCTGGGTGCCGTTGATGAGGGCCAAACCTTCCTTTGCTTCTAAAGTTAAAGGTGCAATACCTGCTTCTTTTAAGGCTTCAAGGGCTGGTATTTTAATGCCACTCACCCATATATAGCCTTCGCCAAGTAAGGACAATGTCATGTGCGCAAGCGGTGCTAAATCGCCAGATGCACCAACAGAGCCTTGTGATGGCACGTCAGGGACCAAGCCGGCATTGTGAACTGCTAAAAGTGTATCGATGACAATTTCTCTAACGCCGGAATAGCCGCGAGCCAAGCTGGCTGCTTTGGTGGCCATCATGAGTCGAATGATGGGTGCAGAGAGTGGCTCTCCTACACCGACGCTGTGTGATCGAATTAAATTCAGCTGCAAGGTATGCAGTTGCTCTTTGTTGATACGCTGGTTGGCCAGCTTGCCAAACCCAGTGTTCACGCCATAGACGGGCGTATCACCATTAGCGTAAGCCTCAACCAAAGCTTGACTCTTGCGAATATCAGATCTGCAACTCTCTGGCAAAGCAATGAACTGCTGTTCTTGATGAATCAACTTCAACTGCGCAAGCGTCATGAGCCCTGGCGCCAAGACCAGCGGATGGCGAGCAGATAAAATCATTTGGAATCCTTCAAGGCAAAAATGTATTCGCCGCCAGTTTTAACTAAGAAAGTCCGCTAGCTCGCCTAACTTCAATTCGAATTTCTTCAGTCAGTCTGGCCTTCAGCTCTGAAAATGCAGGTGAAGTTTTGACTGAGTAATGACGAGGGTAGGGCAACTCAATTGGCAAGTCGCATTTAATGCGACCTGGCCGTGCACTCATCACCATGACTCGATTACCCATGAAAATGGCCTCATCGATATCGTGGGTGACAAACAAAACTGTTTTTCTCTCAGATTGCCAGATGTCTTGAAGTAACTCTTGCATCAATTCGCGTGTTTGATGGTCTAGTGCACCAAAAGGCTCATCCATTAGCAAAATGCGTGGGTTGTTTGCTAAGGCTCGCGCCAAGGCCGTTCGTTGCTGCATACCACCTGACAGCTGCTTGGGAAAATGATTTGCAAAATCCTGCAGTCCAACTTGCTTTAGAAATTTGTGCGCAATGTCATGTTGTTCAGCCAAGGGCAAGCCCTTTTCGCGCAAACCAAAACAAACATTTTCTAAAACGTTGAGCCATGGAAAGAGGGTGTAGCTTTGAAACACCATGCCGCGATCGGCACCAGGACCCGTGACCTGAACGCCTTCAAGTTTTATTTCACCCGAGGACGGTGTGTCAAGTCCGGCAACCATGCGCAGTAATGTTGATTTACCGCAGCCTGAAGGTCCCAAGATGGTGATGAAGTCATTTTCGTCAACACTTAGGTCGGTAGCGGTCAGCGCTTGCGTGACTGCGCCATGTGTGCTGAATGTTTTGCTAACTTGCGAGATTTGAAGAATGGACATTATTAACTTAAACGTGCCCACGGAAAGAGCCATCGGTTGAAGGTTTTGAAAGCAATGTCGGTGACTAAACCGATCAAGCCAATGACGATGATTCCAAAAATAATTTGATCAGTGGCCATCAAAGCTTGGCTGTCGGTGATCATGTGGCCAATGCCATTTGAGGCGCCAATCAACTCGGCCACAATGACATAGGTCCATGCCCAACCTAAAACCATTCTCAGGATTTCGGCCAACTCGGGAGATGCACTTGGCAACAGAACACGTGTCACCACACCACTGTCCTTGGCGCCCAGTGTGTAGGCAGCTTCTACCAAGTCACGCCTTGTATTGCCCACAGATACGGCAATCATGAGGATCAATTGGAAAAATGAACCAATAAAAATGACGGCTAATTTTTGCGCTTCTCCAATACCTGCCCACAAAATCAAGAGCGGAATAAACGCAGAAGCAGGCAAGTACCTTGCAAAGCTGACGAAAGGCTCTAAAAGGGCTTCAATGGGTTTGTAGGCGCCCATTAAAATTCCAATTGGTATTGCAAAAATGGCCGCAATAAAAAAGCCCCCCAACACTCGCCAAACAGTCATGCCAATGTCAAAACCAAAACCTTGGTTGACCAGGAGATCAAATCCCGATCGAACCATGGTGATGGGGTCGGCCAAAAATGTTTTTGAAACATAGCCGCCCAAGGTGGCAAATGCCCACACTGCAAAGAACAAGACAAAGAATGAAATGCCCAACGCCACTTTGGCGCCGGGTGATACAGGTTGCAGTGGCCGCATTGTGATTACTTGATGAAGCGGGTATCAGCCAATTTACTCATGTCTGGTAATTGCTTGATGATGCCAACTTCCAAAAGTAAATCTGCAGCTTCTTTGCTAAATTGAGCATGCTCGCCGCTGAAGAATTTCAGATTCGCTGCACGATCTTGCCAACGCAAATATTTTTGACTGGCTTCAAATGCCTCGCCTGATTGTTTGACATCAGCACCCATGATCTCAAAGCTCCTTTTAGGTTCTTTGCTGATCATTTCAATGGCTTCAAAGTAGCTGTCTGCGATGGCTTTTGCGGCTTTCGGATTGTCAGCCAAGAATTTGGGAACACAACCAAATGTGTCCATGATCATAGGATAGTCAAGTGTTGTTGCAATGATCTTGCCAGCTTCGGGTTTTGCACGCACTGCGCTCAAGTAAGGTTCGTATGTCAAGGCTGCATCAATGCCTGCATTGCCCGCAATCATGGCATTTGCCGCAGCTTGGGGCTCTAGGTTCACTATCTTGACATCTTTGGTGGTCATGCCGTTTTTCTTCAGCATCCAAGCTAGCGTAAAGTAGGGTGCTGTACCAGGCGCACTGGCTGCAACTGTTTTACCCTTTAAGTCTGTAATTTTGGTAATGTCGTTTTTTACAACCATGCCATCGGCGCCAAAGCTCTTATCGAGCTGGAAAATTTGAGTTGTTGCAACGCCGTTTGCATTCCATGCAATCCATGTTTCAACGGTGGTTGCTGCACATTGCACATCGCCTGAGGCTAAGACCAAGTGGCGATCTTTTTGCGGCACTTTTCTCAAGGTGACATCAAGGCCATTTTTCTTGAAAATGCCTGCTTCTTTGGCCAACGTGAGTGGCGCAAATCCTGTCCATCCAGACAGCGCAATGCTCACTTTGGTTTCTTGCGCAAATGCGACGCAGCTTAGGGTTGAGGCCAAAGCTAAGGCAACGAGATGTTTCATACGAACTCCTTGGTTAATAAAGTTAAAGTTAAAAAATACAGCGTGAAAAATTGAATCAAGACATCATGGGTAATTGCAAATTGTTTAGCTTAGCGGATTCTTTGGCCAAGTCATAACCTGCATCAGCATGCCGCATCACACCCGTAGCGGGATCGTTGAAAAGTACTCTAGATAGCTTTTCATCGGCTGCTAGAGTGCCATCACAAACAATGACCACGCCTGAGTGTTGCGAGTAACCCATGCCCACACCACCGCCATGGTGAATGCTGACCCAAGTGGCGCCGCTGGCTGTGTTCAGTAGCGCGTTCAGCAAAGGCCAATCACTGACGGCATCACTGCCATCCATCATGGCTTCGGTTTCGCGATTGGGCGATGCAACGGAACCACTGTCTAGATGGTCTCTGCCAATGACAATCGGACCTTTGAGCTCACCATTTCGGACCATTTCGTTAAAGGCCAATCCCGCCAAATGACGTTCACCCAATCCAATCCAGCAAATACGCGCTGGCAAACCTTGAAAGCTGATGCGCTCTTCCGCCATGTCCAGCCAACGGTGCAAGTTTTTATGATTGGGGAACAGCTCCTTCATCTTGGCGTCGGTTTTTAAAATATCCTCTGGGTCGCCACTCAGCGCAACCCAACGAAATGGGCCTATGCCTTGGCAAAACAAAGGACGAATGTAGGCGGGCACAAAGCCGGGATAGTCAAACGCGTTCTCGACACCAAAATCTTTGGCAACTTGCCTTAAGTTATTGCCGTAGTCGACAGTTGGAACGCCCATTTCATGAAAGGCTAACAACGCCTTCACGTGGATGGCGCATGACTTGCCTGCAGCTTGCGTAAGTGCCGCATGACGGCTCGGATCTTTTTGCGCCGCACGCCAGTCTTCAAGCGACCAACCAATCGGTAAGTAGCCATTGATGATGTCGTGTGCCGATGTTTGGTCTGTGACGATATCGGGGCGCATACCGCCTTGCTTGGCGATTGCAACCAGCTGGGGCAACAACTCAGCAGCGTTGCCACACAAGGCAATGGATACGGCTTCTTTGCGAGTCGTATGGTAAGCAATCATGTCCAGTGCCTCTTGAACTGTGGCCGCTTGCTTGTCTACGTATTTTGTTTTTAAGCGAAAATCAATGCTCGACTGTTGACATTCAATGTTGAGTGAACAAGCGCCGGCAAACGTAGCGGCCAAAGGCTGTGCACCGCCCATGCCACCAAGGCCAGCTGTCAAAATCCAGCGACCCGATAAATCACCATTGAAGTGTTGCCTGCCGGCTTCAACAAAGGTTTCATAGGTGCCTTGAACAATGCCTTGGCTACCAATGTAGATCCAGCTGCCTGCCGTCATTTGTCCATACATCATCAGACCAGCGCGGTCCAGTTCATTGAAATGCTCCCATGTGGCCCATTTGGGGACCAGATTGGAATTTGCCAACAGGACCCGAGGTGCGCCAGTGTGAGTTCTGAAAATCCCTACGGGTTTTCCCGACTGAATCAACAAGGTTTCATCGGGTTTAAGTGTTCGCAGCGAATCCAAAATGGCTTCGAAGCAGTCCCAATTTCTTGCAGCTTTGCCAATTCCGCCATAGACCACGAGTTCATCTGGGTTCTCAGCCACCTCAGGATCTAGATTGTTTTGAATCATTCGGTAAGCTGCTTCGATTTCCCAGTTGGCGCAACTGAGGGTCGGTCCGCGAGGTGCTCTAACAGGACGCGCTTGTCGATGCAAGCTGATAGGAATTGAAGGGGCGTTCATGGTTTTAAAAAGTGTCAATTTGAATGATGTGCAGTGAATCCTAGTTGTCTATACAACTTATGTCAATCGTAGTATTCTCTAGATCATGAATTTCGAAAAAGTGCCCATTTACGAGCAAGTCAAAGTTTTCATTTGCACCAAAATAAAGAAGGGCGAGTGGATAGCAGGTGACTCTGTGCCCAGTGAAAGTGCCCTCATGCACCAGTTCGGCGTGAGCCGCATGACAGTGAACCGCGCACTTCGAGAACTGATGGCGGAGGGTGTGGTTAGACGGGTTCAGGGGTCGGGCACTTTTGTGGCGGAAATTGACCAAGTCTCTTCAAAGCTTGAAATTCGAGACATTCAAGAGGAAATTAAAGAGCGAGGTCATGTGCACGGCACAGAAATTATTTTTGTGGGGCAAACAAAAGCAAACAAGGCACTCGCAACTTGTTTTAATTTACCCGTCAAGAGTGTCCTTTTTCACACCATCATGGTTCATCTCGAAAATGGTGTGCCTCTTCAATTTGAGGATCGGTATGTCAACCCCCGCTTGGCGCCAGATTATTTGGCCGTAGACTTTTCAACAACCACACCCACACGTCACTTATTAGATGTTGTACCTGTTACCAGTGCAGCCTATTCCATTGAAGCGGTCTTGCCAAATGAAACAGAAGCGCGGCATTTGAAAATTAAAACATCGCAACCGTGCTTGGTCATGGTGAGAACAACAGCGAGTTCAAATCAGGTGGCCTCTTTGGCGCGACTGATTTATCCGGCAAGCAGATACAGTTTTAAAGGTGCATTTCAATGACGCTGTTGAAAGATTGGCATCAAATTCGCCTCCAAGATGTCCCTGCCAGTCCTTGGAAAAATGGCGGAGGAACCACCCAATCGTTGATTTGTTGGCCCAGTCCTTCTCAATGGGTATTTCGCATGTCGGTGGCTCGCATAGACAGCGATGGGCCATTCTCCGAGTTTGTGGGCGTAGAACGCTGGTTTGCTGTGCTTCGTGGCAACGGTGTCACATTGCAGTTTCCTGATCGACGAGTTGTTTTGGGTCATAAAGATCCCGCGCTCCAATTCTCTGGAGAGACAGCCTGTCAGTGTTCGTTGACCCGTGGGCCGACCTTGGATTTCAATTTAATGGTGCAAGGTATTTCTGCCAAGATGGCCAGAATTGACCGTTTGGCTTATGTAGGAAATTTCAAGTCCCAAACCACCTTGGCCATTTTTGTTGTGGAGGCCGGCGGGCATATTCAAATTAATCAACAGACACAAGAACTCAACACAGAGTCTTTGTATTGGATCACGCTTGACCAAGATGAACAGATTGAATTCAATGGCATGCATGTGATGTTGATTGAAATGGAGTGCTCAACATGAGTTTGACTATTTGGGAAAACGCTCGCGTTGCAACAATGCAGCAAGGCCAAGAGGCCAACTATGGACTCATTGAGGATGGTGCAATTGTTGTACAAGATGAGCGCTTGGCCTGGGTTGGCGAACGTGCTGATTTGCCATCTCAATACCGTCTCGGTGCCGTGGTACACGATTCACACAAAGCACTCATCACGCCTGGCTTGATTGATTGCCATACGCATTTGGTTTATGGCGGTCAGCGTGCCAATGAGTTTGAATTGCGTTTGAATGGCGCAAGCTATGAGGACATAGCACGCGCTGGCGGCGGGATTAAATCAACGGTTCAGGCCACTCGAATGGCCACAGAGGCCGAGTTGTTGGCGTCTGCACAGAAACGATTGCGAAATTTAATGGCAGAAGGTGTGACCACGCTTGAAGTTAAGTCAGGTTATGGTTTATCCCTTGAGCATGAAGCCAAATGCTTGCGCGTTGCAAGGCAATTGGCACAACACAACCCTGTGCACATTAAGAATACTTTTCTAGGCGCGCATGCCGTGCCACCTGAATTTAAAGATGATGCAGAGGCCTATATTGATTCAGTGGTCGCCATGATGGCGCCTCTCAAAGCGCAGGGCTTAATTGATGCAGTTGACGCATTTTGTGATCGAATTGGCTTTACTTATGCACAAACAGAAAGAGTCTTTAAGGAGGCCCAACGC
>Ga0255112_1000228_pt1 | contig 17106 bp, 19 predicted proteins | sample Law_Yuk_RepB_8h_FD_188470 | JGI IMG/M metagenome (GOLD analysis project Ga0255112, IMG submission 188470) | Freshwater microbial communities from St. Lawrence River, New York, United States - Law_Yuk_RepB_8h | ecosystem: Environmental > Aquatic > Freshwater > River | place: USA: New York... | reverse complement strand
CCCGCCAATGCTCTACATGGGATATGTTGGGTTATCCGTGGCGTTCGCGTTTGCAATCGCCGCTCTAATCGCGGGGCAACTCGATGCGGCCTGGGCCCGCTGGTCACGGCCTTGGACAACCGTGGCTTGGGCATTCTTAACGTTTGGAATTGCGCTCGGTTCGTGGTGGGCCTATTACGAACTCGGGTGGGGGGGCTGGTGGTTCTGGGACCCCGTTGAAAACGCGTCCTTTATTCCCTGGCTCATCGCCACCGCCCTTATCCACTCACTGGCGATGACAGAAAAGCGCGGCAGTTTTAAGAGCTGGACTGTACTGCTGGCGATCGCAGGGTTCTCAATGTCGCTATTGGGAACATTCCTCGTGCGTTCAGGGGTCCTGACATCGGTCCATGCATTCGCGACCGATCCAACCCGCGGCGTGTTTATTCTGCTGCTCTTCAGTGTGGTGGTGGGTACATCGCTCACACTCTTTGCGTGGCGGGCCTCTCAGGTAAAAAGCGTCGGTCAGTTTGAAATGGTGTCGCGCGAGAGCTTTATCCTGATTGGAAATGTGTTCTTGGTTGTCGCCGCAGGTTCAGTGTTGCTCGGCACGCTCTATCCATTGCTTATTGATGCGCTCAACCTGGGAAAAATTTCGGTAGGCCCTCCCTACTTCAATGCGGTATTCGTTCCCCTTATGACACCTGTCGCACTGCTCATGGCCTTCACACCCTTGATGCGCTGGAAGCAGGATCGTTTTGCAGAGGCAATTCTGCGAATTAAATGGGCGGGAATCGCTGCTGGTCTGGCGGCTGTCGTTATCCCCTTCTCGATGGGCCAGTGGACACCACTGGTCGCCCTGGGGTGTTTTCTCTCGTTCTGGGTGGGGGGTTCTGTTGTTATTCAGGTGGCTGGGCGGCTTCGATCTGGATTTCCACCGATCTCGTACTGGGGAATGCAGACTGCGCACTTTGGTATTGCTGTATTCATGGTTGGAGTCACCATGGTGGGCGGGTTCCAAGAAGAGAAAGATGTCCGCATGGATATCGGCGATAGCGTCACCGTCGGGGGGCACCAACTCATTTTTAAGAACCTGACATCGGTAAGGGGCCCAAATTACATGGCCGCCCGGGGTACCTTCGAGATGCGTCGCGACGGTCAGGTCTTAAGAGAACTCTACCCAGAGAAAAGAAATTACTTCTCGTCGACCATGCCAATGACAGAGGCCGGGATTGATATCGGTCTCACCCGCGATATTTATGTTTCGCTTGGCGAGCCACTTGAGGGCTCTGCCTGGGCGGTGCGCGTCTACTACAAACCCTTCGTTGATTGGATATGGGGTGGCTGTATATTAATGGGGCTCGGCGGATTTTTTGCGATCGCTGACCGGCGCTACCGTACCGCGAAGATAAAACGTCATAGTCTGGCGCTGGGGCCCAAGGCCGCTGCATGAAGGCAAAGTTTTTAATTCCGCTTGTTGTTTTTATCATCCTGGTTGGATTTCTGGCAGTCGGTCTGCAGCTCAAGCCGAGTGAAGTACCCTCCCCGTTGATTGGAAAACCTGCACCAGCATTTACTCTGCCAACTCTGGCTGACCCGAAAAAGACATTTTCTCCATCGGATTTCAAGGGTAAGGTCTGGCTCTTTAATGTCTGGGCATCTTGGTGTGTGGCCTGCAAAGAAGAGCATCCCGTTTTGATGAATCTGGCTAAGCAAAATAGGGTCGCAATCGTGGGGCTTGACTATAAAGATCCACGTGATGCGGCACTCACATTTCTTCAGCGAGGAGGGGACCCCTATCTCTTTTCGGTCGTTGATCAGAACGGCCGGGTGGGGATTGATTACGGGGTGTATGGCGTTCCGGAAACCTTTCTGATTGATCGCGAGGGAGTAATTCGATACAAACACATTGGCCCCGTAACACCAAGAGTTTTAGAAGAAAAAATTCTGCCGCTGGTGGCCGTATTGAGCAAGCCATGAGGCAGCACGGTCTCCCGCTAATCTTAGCGTTTCTATGTTCCGTGGGTTTCGCCCAGACAAATCCAAAAGAGGCGGCCCCCCTGGCGCAGGACACGATCGTCGAGAAACGTCTCAATGAGATCTCAGAAGAAATGCGCTGTCTCGTTTGCCAGAATGAATCGCTCGCCGGGAGTCGGTCCGAACTTGCGCTTGATCTCCGAAGAGAAATCCGCACGCTAATTAAAGAGGGAAAGAGTAATCAAGAGATACGCGATTTCATGGTGTCGCGCTACGGAGATTTTGTTCTCTATCGCCCCCCAGTAAAATCTACAACGCTGCTGCTGTGGATCGGCCCGTTTGTGCTGATGGTGGGCGGGTTCTTTGCCTTAATGGTTGCCTTAAAGCGGCGCAGAAAAAATAGGCCGACCACAACACTATCTGTAGCGGATATTCAAAAGGCAGAGACACTGCTCAGAGGCGAAAAACAATGATCTGGTTTCTGGTAGCTGTTATTTTACTAATTGCTTTTTTCTTGCTCTGGATTCTGCAGCCCTATTATCGGGCAATGCCGCAGTCTCTGACCTCGCGAAATGATTTAAATGTGCAGGTCTATCAGGATCAAATTGCGAAGATTGATCAAGATCTCGCCAACGGTCTTTTAGCTCCCGAGCAGGCGAGCGAGAGTGTCACTGAGATCCAGCAACGGCTACTTGATGACACCGAAAAAGAGTTTGTTGTCCACGAGCCGCATAGCTCGCGATTTACCGTGATCGCGATCTGTCTTGCGGCTCCTCTGACGGCTCTTGCGATCTACGGGGTGATCGGTGTTCCCAGTGAGCTCATGTTGGCACCACCGCTGAAGGCTGCAAGCACTGGAGATCAGCCGCCGGATATTGCAAAGATGGTGGCTGGGCTTGCGAAAAAACTGGAGCAAGAACCGGACAATCTTGAGGGGTGGGCGATGCTGGGCCGCTCCTATAAGGTAATGGGTAACACCCTGGAGGCAGAGAAAGCCTACGATCGGGCGGGTTCGTTTCTGATGACCGATGCCCAGCTCCTTGCTGATTATGCTGATGTTTCTGCGGCCAATGCGAAGGGGGATTTTAGTGGTAAGCCAATTCGATTGATCGAGCGTGCTTTAAAGGTGGACCCTCAGAATCCCATGGCGCTCTGGCTTGCTGCGACAGCCGCAATGCAAGGACAGGACCGCCCCAAGGCACTTGGGTATCTAAAGCGTTTACTAAAAGTTCTGCCCCCAGACTCAGAGGATGCAAAAACCATTCAATCTGCGATTGATCAGGTCCGCGCTCAATCTGCAGGTAAGTAGAAATTAACGAGTTCTACTAATGCTGCAGACTCTCGGCCGCTTTATACACACCCGCTGGTCTGGCGATATCGATCATCGGGTACTGCTTCAGAGAGAGATGCTCATTATCGGCAGCCTTGTGAATTTTGTCGCGAGTTTCATTGGGCTTATTTTCTTGGCGAGTAAGTTCTCAGGCTATTGGGCGGCTTTCGTACATTTTCTGCCTCTGCCCTATAACGTTTTTTTGTTGATTTGTGTTTTCCGGCATCGAGAGTCAGGAGCGTGGATGCGACTAATTGCCGCACTCTGGTGGCTATGCATGCTCATCGTGTAGAGTCTTGGCTTAGATAGCATTACGTCTGCCGTTCCGGAACAACGGTAACCCCAAGGAGATCTCTGATGACAACCAAACGATCAACCTCGAAGCTGTTTGAACAGGGAGTGAAGATTCGCCGCGAAGTCCTCGGCCCGGAGTATGTTGATCGCTCTCTCGATCAGGCCAACGGATTCATGATGGCCTTTCAGAATATCACCACTGAGATGTGCTGGGGTTATGCGTGGGCGAGGCCAGGGCTTCCCCGCAAGACCCGCAGTATGCTGAATCTCGCGATGCTCACCGCATTGAATCGGTCGGCGGAGATTAAGCTTCATGTGAAAGGCGCCCTGAATAACGGGCTCTCCGTCGAGGAAATCAAAGAAGTTCTTCTGCATGCGACAGTCTATTGTGGGATTCCTGCGGGGCTTGACGCATTTAAGGCGGCAAACCAGGTTCTTGAAGAAGAAGGTGCTTTTAAGAAGTCTGGAAGAAAGCCAAAAGCGTCTGGCAAGCCCACGACTAAGAAAAAATCAAAAAAATAAGCCCGACAGGCTCTAGAGGGTTCTGCGTAAGGCTTCGAAGAATAAGTCAGACTGAAGGCGCTCGCCGTCCATCTGGGCAGCGACATCCCGTGCGAGCGATGGGCTTGCAGGGGCCAGGGGTCGCCCAGTTGACTGGGCAAGCACCTGGATCATGCAGGCACGTTCAAGGTAATAGAGGTCATCGTAGGCATACGCGATCGTCGGGCCGCAGACTACAACGCCATGATTACCTAGAAATACAATGTCGGCGCCATTCATGGCGCGTGCAATACGCTCACCCTCCCCATGATCTAGGGCGAGACCGTTGTATTGCCCATCGATGGCGATACGGCCGTGAAATCGCATTGCATTCTGAGATAGGGCGGTATCCAGTGCTCGGTCAGCAGTTAGGGTTAGGGCGGTTGCGAAAGGCATATGGGTATGCATAACGCAACGTTGTTTGCCAATACGGTGGATCGCTGCGTGAATATGTAGCGCAGTGGGTTCGACATCCCGATGGCCGGCAAGTTTTTTTCCGGAGATATCCACTAATACAATGTCATCGGCTTCTACTTCACTCCAGAATAGTCCCCGGGGGTTGAGCAAAAACTCAGCGGCCTCACCGGGCAGTTCAACACTGAAATGGTTACAGACACCCTCGGCGAGCCCATGCCGTGAGGCCGCACGGAGGGCCAGGGCTAGATCATTTCGCAGTTGACGTACGGCTTTCGACTGGTAGAGGGTCTGGTGTGGCGATCGGGATCTCATAGGGTCTCCGCTTGGGGTTATTAGGAAAAATTCTCGGGTGCTGCCATCGTGAGTTCGGGCTGAAGCGTCGCATGATCAATGCCATGTTTTTCCCGAAGTAGAGTCTGTAGGTCTCTTAAAACCGTCGGCCAGGCGGAGAGATCGGTCATTTCGAGATGCGCGCTGAGCGCGATGTGACCGGGGCTGATCTCCCAGACATGAAGGTTGTGAACGGCCCGGATTGCTACTGGTGATAGCAGATCCTTGCCCACCGCTTGAAAATCCACAGACTCGGGAACATGCTCCATCAGAATTCGGTAAGAGTTTTTCAGTAGGATGAGCGTTGATTTTAGAATCAGCGCACAAACAAAGATTGATAGTAAGGAGTCAATCGGCGTCCAGCCGGTGAGAACGATAATCAGGCCTGAGGCGATAGCCGCAATCGACCCTAATAGGTCGCCCATGACATGCACGAGCGCCGCTTTTGTATTGATACTGTCTTGATCTTTAGAGAGCAACCAGGCCACCAGGAGGTTGATCAGAAGACCGATACCGGCGACGATCATCACAGTCTGCCCGGCGATATCTCGAGGGTTCTGTAGTCGATCAAATGCCGTAATTCCAATCCAGGCAATTACACCCAGCATGACCAGAGAATTGACAAATGCCGCCAGCGCTTCAATACGGCCAAACCCATATGAACTCGTATCACTTGGGGGACGCATTGCAATGATCTGGGCTAAGAGTGCAAGTAACAGCGCGGCGGAGTCAGTCACCATGTGGCCGGCATCGGCCATGAGCGCGACTGAGCCGCTCACTAACGCCGCTATGAATTCAACTGCTGCGAAAAATAGCGTTAGCCCAACGGCAAGACCGAGGATTCGAGAGTTGGCCTGATCGCGGGCATGGCCGCGAAGAGCGTCTTGACTGTCGTGATGGTGCAGGGGGCTTGACACGGCCCTAGTCGACCGCGTGGTAGCCGGCATCGATGTAGATGGTCTGCCCCGTCATACCGCTGGACTGGTCACTACAGAGAAATGCTGTAAGGTCTGCCACTTCATCTTGTGTAACCAGCCGCTTGAGGGGAGACTTCTCGATCGCACGTTGCATCAGGTCGTCAAAGTGCTCAATTCCGGAGGCAGCCCGAGTCAGTATGGGCCCGGGAGACACGGCATGGACACGGATATTCATCTCTCCGAGTTCGCTAGCCATGTAACGCACACAGGATTCCAGCGCTGCCTTCACCGGTCCCATAAGTCCATAGTGGGGTACAACCTCATCAGCGCCAAGATAGCTCATCGTGATCAGACTTCCGCCACGCGGCATGTGGGGGGTTACCAGTTGGGCAGCACGGGCAAATGAATGACAGCTAATATCCATTGCCTGTAAGAAGCCCTCCTTCGAACTCTCGGTAACGCTTCCATGAAGATCTTTTGCGGGTGCAAAGGCGACTGAGTGTACAAGGAAGTCGAAGCTTCCAAGCGCTTTGATGCTTTCTGCGACGAGTGTTTCGAGTTCACCAGGATTTTGTAGATTACAGATCTTGAGTTTGGCTGAAGTCGATCGGATTGATGGAAGTACTGAATCAAATGCCTTTTGATTCAGGCAGCTTGCAACGATATTGCAGCCCGATTCGGATAGCTTCTTGACGATAGCGTAAGCAATACTCCGCTCGTTGGCGACACCTAATACCAACCCATTTTTCCCGGTCAACATAAACGCCCTTTAAATAAGTCCTATCCCGATAGTTTACGGGTAAGTGGAGTGGAGGGCTTACGGTCGGGTGTTCTGTTCGGCGGCCGACTTGATGACGAGGGCAAGTTTGACTGCAACCTTGGGATCAGTGCAGATCTCGCAGGCACCGAATTCAGTAGCATCAAAGTGGCGAAGCGTGAAAATTGGGCCGCCAAGCAGAATTGCGACTTTTGCATTCTGCGATGCGTTGCGGATCCCTGCCACAAGCGTTTCTAAGCCATCGAGTTGGCTTTCAATCGCTACGGAAATCCCGATCACGTCAAACCACTCATTAGCAGCAGCGTGAATCAGACCCTCCGCACTTGAGGAGATCTCTACAACGGTCTGCCAGCCTTCCTTGTTAAAGAATTCAGAGACAATCGTAAGGCCAAGGATATGTTGAGATCCCGGCGCACAGGCCAACATAATGCGATTACGTGGCCCGGGTTTACGTGGCCCTGCCTGGTATTCAAACCCGATCCGGTGTGTGATCTCATGCATGCGCATCAGGCCATTCGTGACTTGTACAAAATCAGCAGTGTCGGTCTCCCAGGCGACGCCAAGATAACGTGCAGCGGGTGTAATCAGTTGCATAAAGATGGTTTCATGGCTCAAGCCGTCTCGAACGAGCTGGTCTGCAAAGCTGTTTGCAAGAATTGCGTCATTCAGCAGGCAGAGGTTGGCGAACTCCACGACATCGCTCTCCGGGATGCGAATCGTCTGATGAGTCTCCTGCGCTAAGCGGCCTGCGCCGCTCGGGTGCGCCTGCAGGAGCCGGGGAATGATCTGGGTCTCAATCACCGATGAAATAAGGTGACGACAGCCTTCATCCGGCGGCTCAGCCGCCAGGGAGATCCTCTGAGCTGACTGGGCCGTCATGCGGATGTGACTCTAAAAGTGGCCAACATCGCGATCCCTTTTCTGCCTATTTATAGTTATTGCAAGCAGGCTAACTTGGATTGAGGATTTTTGGCAGTGCCTAATCATAAAACCATGCTGTAAGCATGGTTTTTGGGCCATTATTGGTGGGTCGGGCGAGACTCGAACTCGCGACCAACGGATTAAAAGTCCGCTGCTCTACCGACTGAGCTACCGACCCAGTAAGGCGCGCTGTCGCCAAGGACCGGCGTTTTGCGAAGCCTTAGATTTTAACGTAATCGTAAAAACTATGCTCGGCGTTCGGTCCAACGCAGCCCAAGCCAAGCACCAGCAACGATCGAAAGGGTCGCCAAAAGAGAGCCGGCCGCCAGCAGCGAGAGCCCCGAGATTCCCTGCCCGATCGTGCAGCCGAATGCGACGACCCCGCCTGCTCCCATCATGGCCGCGCCAACGAGATGGACCACTAAATCATCCCGGTCGAGGAAACCTTCGAGCCGAAAGCTCTTGCTCATGACCGCATGAACCCATGCGCCGAGGACCACTCCTGTCACCGTCATGATGCTAAAGGTAAAGGTTCGTGAGGTATCACTCCAGAACATGAATAGATCAATCCAGTAGGCCAGTGGTGCAACGAAGGTGAGCGACTCCACCCCGCGGGTGTTGGTTGCGACGAACCGGGCCTCTAGTGTGTTGGGGTCCTCCTCAATGAAGCCGATATGCCCCGTGGTGTACCAGGCGGCAGTAACAAGTAGGCCGATTGAGATTCCGCCGACAATGAGGCGGGGCTGGGATCGAAATTCTGGACTCTTCAAAATGAAAATCAGAAATATGACCGCAATTGTCAGTGCTGTTATTAACCGATCAGCCTGCAGAAGGCTTGGAAGATCCTGGGGCATTGGTAGGGCAAGACTGATCTTCTCAATGGTTTCTACCCTGAGCACTGCGAAGATCCCGCGCATTGTCATGTAGGCGAAGATCGCCATGACAATAAAAACCACGAGGGCCTTTAGGCTACCTCCGCCGATCCGAATGAGTGTTCGGCTGCCACAGCCTGAGGCCAGGACCATTCCGAAACCAAACAAGAGGCCACCAACGATATTCGAGAGCCAGAATAGCCGCGGGGCGGTATAAAAGGATTCTTGAATCTCGATTGAACCAGTCAATATGAGCGCCTGAGTGCCAACGATGGCGGTTGTAATGGCCAACAACCACATGCGGAGTCGAGAGATATCGCTGCCTGCATACCAATCGGAAATCGCCCCTAAGGTGCAAAACCCCGAGTAACGGGCTACCCAGCCGAGGCCAATGCCAATTGCGAGCCCGAGAGCGATAACAACGGTTTCGAGTGCGGAGACTTCCTCTGGCGAGATCATGTGCCCGATTGTAGTGTGGATGTTTACTTCGACTGCTGGGTTTTTGCGGGGGCGGGTGCTGCCGCTGCTGGCCGTGGGAGTGCTTTGAGCCGATCTTTTGCCTCGGCAGCCGCGCTTGAATTAGGAAAACTCTTAATCAGATTTTCAAGAATTCCCCGAGCTGTATTCGGGTTGCCGGATTCGGCCTGGCTTGCCGCAAGATTCAGTGTGGCCTGTGGCCGGGCGGGATGGTTTGGAAATTTCTCGATGAATTCCTGCCGAGCAAGAATTGAATTCTTGTAATCTTTATCCGCGTAGAGGGCTGTTCCTCTGGTAAGGAGTACGTTAGCCGATAAGGCTGAACTGGGAAACGCCTGTTGAAATGCGTGAGCTGATTGGACAGTTTTTTTAAACTCACCTGCGCGAAGGAGTTCTCGGAGCTCTTCGAACTGGATTTTTTCGGCCGGGCTTACGCGGTAGGTAATGCCATCGACCGCAATCGCAACCGGCTCGACCTGCTTGATGCGTTGGTCAATTTGATTGATTCGTTGGTCGAGGTCTAGGTAGAGATCTTTTTGCTGGTTTTTGCCCGTATTGGCGAGGCGGCCTGTTTCCTCGACTAATCCTCTTAGCCTCGCAATGTCTTGGCGAAGCCGTTCGTTCTCGTTAAGCAGCTGCAGCTGCCCCTGGGCGCTCGATTGCAGGCGCTTATCCATCTCCTCGATCGTTGAGGAGAGTGACTCGACACGGACCCTTAGATCGATAATCGCTCGACGGGCCTCATCATCAGAGAAGAGAGCAAGCGTTGGGCCCGCAAAGGTCGAGAGGGAAATAAAAATGGCCGCACTCGATATTGAGGCGGCCACTGATCGATAAAGACCTGTCATTCGGAATTATTTGAGCAAGGGATCCGCACGACGGTTCTCAGCCCAAGCGGCCTCGGTTGATCCCTTCGCACGCGGTTTTTCCTCTCCATTACTCACCGCCTCAACTCGGTTCGCAGCGACCCCTAAAACCCCAAGGGCCTTGCTCACAGCCTCTGCACGTTTCTGACCAAGGGCCAGGTTGTATTCTGTTGTCCCGCGCTCGTCGGCGTTCCCTTCAATCACGAGCCGCGCCTTAACATCCGCTTTGAGATAGTTCGCAAATGCGGTAATGGTGGGTTGATACTCTGTTTTGATTTCAAACTTGTCGTAATCAAAGTAAATGCTGGGCTTGACCTTGCCAAGAGCGGCTTTTGCAGCAGCAATCTGGCTTGCGGTTGCTGCATCAGCGGCAGAGGACGCAGAGGACGCAGCGGCAGAGGACACCGTGGCCTTCTTGTCGTCAAGGGGAACTTGTGAGGCGCAGCCAGCGAGTACAACAACAGAGGCGGTGGCTGCTAAGAGTGGCAGCCGAGCGAAAGGTTTAAACAGGTGATACATGGTTTCTCCTTAACTTTTAATTTTCTACACGGCATTCTTACATAAAATCAAGGGTCTCGTGAATTAGTGCCCTATGTCTGAGCGAATCACCGGCTTTTCAGGGTAGGCGACCCCAGGCAGGCCCTTTGACTTCACTCTCGCCTGCAGATAATCGCGTACGGAGTTTTCCGTCGAGCGAGACCGCGGAGAGTACGTTGCGACCTTTGAGTTGGCTGCTGTAGATAATCCATTTACTGTTAGGGGCAAAGCTTGGAGAGTCATCCTTTGGGCCCTCGCTGACAATCGTCTCTTGCTGCGAAGACAGTTCCATCACACCCACACGGAATTGCTTTTCTTTGCGGGTGATGTAGGCCAGGTATTTGCCATCAGGGCTGACCTGTGGGCGGGCATTAAATGCAGCATTAAATGTAACCCGCTGTGCCTCACCACCTTCCACCGGAACACGATAAATCTGTGCGGAGCCTCCACGATCAGAGGTGAAGTAGATGGTTTTTCCATCGGGTGAGAAAGTGGGCTCTGTATCAATTCCATTAGTTCTTGATACCCGTCGAATTCCACTGCCATCGGCATTGACGAGATAGACCTGTGAGTTGCCGTCTCGGGTGAGAACAACAGCAAGGCGTTTACCGTCGGGGCTCCAGGCGGGTGAGCTATTACTGCCACGTTCATTGGCAACAATGGCACGCTTGCCCGAAGCAAGCGTGTGGACATAGACAATGGGTTTATTGACCCCATTGCGCTCTTCAAACGAGACATAAGCGAGCTGTGTGCCATCGGGAGACCACGCTAATGAGATTAGCGGCTCTTTTGATCGCAGGGCGATCTGGGTATTCTGGCCATCCGAATCCGAGACAACCAGGCTATAGACATCTGCGTCTTTGCGAACAAATGCGAGCCGTGTTGCAAAAAATCCGGGCTCGCCTGTGAGTTTCTCGTAGATAAAGTCTGCAATGCGGTGGCCTGTTCGGCGGGCCTCGAGCTCGGAACTCGGCGCGTTAATCGCAAGTCCACCTAGGCTCTCACTGCGCAGCGTATCGAGGAGAATGAATCGGGTCTCAACCCGACCATCAGCAGAGATCGAATTGCTTCCAATAGCCACGGCCTGAGCACCCTTTTGCTTCCACTCGACAAAAAGCGGTGCTGTTGGAGTGCGCTCGTTTAATGCAGGTGTCGGTGTGCCGGCATCTACGATCGAGATCACACCGCTTCGCGCTAGATCTGCTCGGATAACTTCAGTAATTGTTCGGGAAAACTTCAGTGCGGGTTCGGTACTATCAAAGGGCGCAACGGCGACAGGAATCTGTCGTGTCCCCACCCCGGTGATATCAATCCTAAGCGGTGTCTGGGCAGCCGCCTGAGAGATACATAACGCACTCCAGAGCAGGCCCTTCACCACCCAGGGGCGCCAGTGCTTTAGGGCATCTATAAATTGCGAGGTAGGAACCGTCATGATGCTGTCCATTATAGACAGCCGATATTTCAGCGAGATTCTTTTGGTCGAAACCCGAGCTCGAGCTTTCTTGCAACCGTCCCATCTTTTCTCTTGGGTAGGGGGCTAGCCGCTCGAATAGCCCGCTGCACCGCAGCGTCCCAGCCCGGGTTGCCACTGGGTTTAACCAGGCGGATCTGGGTAATCTCACCGGTGGGCAGTTGCTCAACCTCGACGACTGCCTCCGGATTGCCTGGCGATTGGTCTGGCCAATTGATTCTCGCCTTGATCTTTGCTTGGATCAGCGCCTCATAGTCCGCATCAATACCCGTCTTGGCGCCGAGTTCTGCGCCTGTTACAACACCTGATTTGGTGGCGACATCTTTACCCTGAGCACTTGGCTTCGCATTAGGATCGATCCCGAGCCGTTTGAGTTCTGCTTGTCGTTGGGCCTCAAGCCGCTCGGCAGCGCGTTGATTCTCTAAGGCCTTGGCTGCGGATTTCTTAAGGGCCTCTTGTTTTTCTCGCTCTTTCTGCAGCTCCGCCTTCGTCGGTTCTGATTTTTTTGGCGGCTCTACCTTTTTCTTCTGCATGGAAATATCGGCTTTGGTCTGCGGAGCGGGTGGCGGCGGCACAGGTGGCGTTGGCTTAGCCGCTGTCGGTGGCGCGGGTGCAGGCTGAGCAGGCAGGTCTCGTGGAAGACCACTCCAGAGTTCTGCCTGGACGGGCTTGGGGGCCTGTCGGCTCCAATTAAGAGAAATCAAGAGGCCCGCCAGCAGCAGGGCATGCATGAGAATCGCTGCACTTGCTGCATGCCGAGTCTCTCGCGCTTCAATCGCGTGCATCGTTACCTGAACCTTACTCGAGGCCGACGTCAAGCCCAACTCGGGTAAGCCCAGCACGCTGCAAGACATTCATTGCGCCGATGACATGTTCGTAGCGTACGGCCTTTTCGGCCGCGATAATGACGGGCGCATCGAGGGCTGGCGAGAGTGCTCTGACCGAACTCGCAAGCTCATCGCGGGCGACCGGCCGTTCGTTTTGACCTTCTACATTCTTACGTACGGTAATGGAGCCGTCTTGCCGGATTGTCACCTGAATGGCTGCCACGGGCGCCTGGGAGGCCTGACGGACTTTGGGCAGATCAATCGTGCCGGTGACAATCATCGGGGCTGTCACCATGAAAATAATGAGCAGCACCAGCATCACATCGATGTAGGGTACGACATTGATCTCACTCATCATCCGTCGACGGCGATGACTGCGTGGGCTTGCCTGTGCACCCATTATCGGATCGCCTGCCGCTGCAAGATATTGGAGAATTCTTCGATGAACCCTTCAAATCGTATGCTCAGATGATCAATATCTGTTGCATATCGGTTGTAGGCCACCACAGCAGGAATGGCTGCAAATAGACCAATCGCTGTTGCCACCAGTGCCTCGGCAATACCGGGCGCTACGCTTGCGAGTGTGGCCTGCTGCACGTTGGCGAGCCCGGTAAAGGCATGCATGATTCCCCAGACCGTGCCGAATAAACCAATGTACGGTGATACCGATCCGGCTGAGGCGAGAAACGGCAGGTTCCGCTCGAGGGTATCGAGTTCTCGTTGAAATGCAGCACGCATCGCACGGCGAGCACCATCGATGGACATTGCGGCATCAGCCCCAGGGCCGGACCGGGTTTTTAGAAACTCACGCATTCCAGATTCAAAAATTTTAGGTAGTGCGCCAGGCAGACTGCCCTGCTCGGCCTGCTTGTAGAGGCCCATCAGCTCACCCCCCGACCAGAAGACTTTCTCAAAGGCCTCGGTGTCTTTATGGGCACGCCCAATGGATTGCCATTTCTTAAAGATGACGGTCCATGAGAGCACCGAGATCACAACCAAGAGCAGCATAATGAATTGAACCGGAAGACTTGCATCAATAATGAGCGTTAGAACGGAGAGGTTAGCGGTAGGGGTCATGCTTAAAAGAGCCTTTTGGTGGAGGAGTCAGTCGGAGCAATCTTGCCAAAGTGGGTATAGGCCGCCGCAGTTGCAATTCGACCGCGTTGGGTGCGTTGCATAAATCCTTGTTGAATGAGATAGGGCTCTAAGACATCCTCAATCGTGTCTTTTGCTTCGCCAATTGCGGCAGACAGATTATCAAGCCCAACCGGACCGCCATCAAACTTTTCAATAATGGCCTCTAAGAGTTTTCGGTCCATCAGATCGAATCCTTGGCGATCAACCTCAAGCAGAGAGAGGGCCTGATCAGCGATCGCAGAAGTGATATTCCCATCGTGTTTGACTTGCGCGTAATCTCTCACCCGTCGCAACAAACGATTCGCAACCCGTGGTGTTCCACGTGAGCGTTTTGCGATTTCGAATGCACCTGTCTCGTCAATTGAGGCATTGAGCAGTCCGGCCGAGCGTTTCACGATGGTGGTGAGATCTTCAGCGTTATAAAACTCGAGTCTTGAGACGATGCCAAAGCGATCCCGTAAGGGATTGGTGAGCATACCGGCCCGGGTGGTCGCGCCAACCAGTGTAAAAGGCTGGAGATCGAGCTTGATCGAGCGGGCGGCAGGCCCTTCACCAATCATGATATCGATCTGATAGTCCTCGAGCGCGGGATAGAGAATCTCCTCGACTACGGGGCTGAGCCTGTGGATTTCATCAATGAACAAAACATCATTACGTTCGAGATTGGTCAGGAGCGCTGCGAGATCACCGGGCCGCTCAAGTACCGGGCCAGAGGTTTGTCGAAGATTCACGCCCAGCTCGCGGGCAAGAATATGGGCCAGTGTTGTTTTACCAAGGCCCGGCGGGCCAAACAGCAAGACATGGTCAAGTGCCTCTGCCCGCTGTCGCGTTGCCTCGATAAATAGACCAAGCTGCTCACGAACCTTGTCTTGGCCCACATAATCCGCGAGCCGTTGTGGTCGCAACGCCCGCTCGATGGCCTCCTCGGCGGGGGTCTTAGACTGCCCGGAAATCAGGCGGTCGTCGCTATCGGGCAGGCCAAGCTCATCGTGTTCGATCATGGTGCTAGTTTACTGCGCTTGGGCCGTCTCACTGAGCGAGAGGCGTGGCGAGGATTAGCTGGCGAGGATTACTTGGCCAGATGCTTTAGGGCCTGCTTAATACCCTCTGAGACAGAGGTGGTGGAGAGACCTTTGGTCGCCGCAAGGACCTCGCGTTCGGAGTAGCCGAGTGCCAATAGGGCGTTTGTAATATCGGCAGATCCGCCGATGAGATTCCCAGGGGCTGACCCCACCGACTGACCCAGCCGGCCTTTGAGCTCAAGAATTAATCGTTCGGCGGTTTTTTTGCCAATCCCGGGGACGCGGGTGAGCAGCCCGGATTCTTGTAGCGATACGGCCTGAACAAGCTGATCGACTGTTAAGCCAGACAAGACCGCCAAGCCGATCCGTGGGCCTACACCACTGACTTTAATTAACTCACGAAAGGCGCTGCGTTCCTCGGCCGTGATGAACCCATAGAGAAGCTGCGCATCTTCTCGCACCACCATGTGGGTCAGTAGGCTGACGGCTCTGCCCACCTCCGGGAGGTCGTAAAACGTGCTCATTGGAACATCAATCTCGTAGCCTACACCTTGAGCGTCCACTAAGACCTGGGGTGGATTCTTGCTAATAAGTGTTCCGCTGATGCGTCCGATCATGATGGGGTCTATTGTGCGTTAAATCATGCAGTCGATTGAGTTCGACTCTTTAAGGCGGGCTGCGTGGCCCGACCCACCGCAGCGCTGTGGCCAAGGGTCTGCCACCAGGCGAGTGCGCAGGCAAGCGCATCCGCAGCATCAGCCCCGGGGGGCTTGGCTAGGCCCAGATGCCGTTGCACCATTCGTTGAACCTGCTCTTTTGTTGCCCGTCCTGATCCCACAACGGATTGCTTCACACGCAGTGGTGTGATTTCGCCGATTGGAAGTGCCTCTTGAGCTAAGGCAGCGATCGCAACACCTCGGGCCTGGCCCAGGGATAGCGTGGATTTTGGGTTAACGTTGACAAACACGCGTTCAATCACGGCCTGGTCTGGCTCGTAGTGGGTAATGAGTGTCATGACCCCGCGAAAGAGCTCTGCAAGCCGTTCAGGCTCAGTGCCTGTGATGGCAGGCCTAATGACGCCACTGCCGAGGTAGCGGACTTTCTGGCCACTGACATGGATCACACCAAACCCGGTTCGTCTCAATCCCGGATCAATACCAAGTATTTTCATGAGCCAGTGGGGTTTCTAGTGCCGGAAATGCCGCATACCCGTTACGACCATTGCAATCCCTCGGTCATCTGCGGCGGCAATCACTTCATCATCGCGCATCGAGCCGCCTGGCTGAATCACACAGCTTGCACCCGCATCGGCAACGGCATCAAGCCCATCTCGAAATGGAAAAAATGCATCAGACGCCACCGCAGAGCCTTCGAGGCTCAGGCCCGCATGCTGCGCCTTGATTGCCGCGATTCGTGCAGAATCAATGCGGCTCATTTGTCCCGCACCAACACCAAGCGTCATCCCATTAGCGCAGAACACGATGGCATTGCTCTTCACCCAGGTGGAGACCTTCCACGCAAATAAAAGGTCGCCAAGCTGGTTGGCGGTAGGCTGGGTTTTTGTGACTACCGTGAGTTGTTCCGCAGAAAGGGTGTTGCGGTCGGGTGTCTGGACTAATAGACCACCGCTGACACGCTTGATATCCCGGCCCAGCGCGATCGCATCGTCAGCGCCGAGCGGAACCTGAAGCAGTCGGAGGTTTGTTTTGGCTGAAAATATGGTGAGAGCCTCGGGATCAAAGGAGGGCGCAATAATCACCTCGGCGAATTGCTTTGAGATTTCCTGAGCGGCGGAACCGGACAACGCCGTATTGAACGCAAGAATTCCGCCAAAGGCTGAGGTTGGATCTGTCTTGAAGGCCTTCTGGTAGGCCGCTAGACCATCAGTCGCAACCGCAACGCCGCATGGGTTTGCGTGTTTAACGATCACGCAGGCCGGCGTAGAGAAACTCCTGACACAAGACCAGGCGGCATCCGCATCTGCAATATTATTAAACGATAAGGCTTTGCCTTGTAACTGCCGGTAGTTTGCGAGCGTGCCATTTCGGAGTTCTTGGTCTCGGTAAAAGGCCGCGCTTTGATGCGGATTCTCACCGTAGCGCATCGCTTGGACTTTATCGACTTGTATCGTGAGCACGTTCGGGTATTCGTTGGCCTGCTCGGGAGCGGGCGGCATGCAGCCCCGCGCATCCGGGGGGCACGATACCGGTTCGAGGGAATTTAAAAAGTTACTAATCGCACCATCGTAGGCTGCGGTGTGGGCGAACACCTTTTTTGCAAGCCGCTGCCGGGTAGGCCAGCCTAAGGTCGTTTGATGTGTATCTAACTCGAGCAGTAAATCCGTGTAATCCGCAGGGTCGACGACCACCGCGACCCCATCATGATTTTTTGCGCCTGCCCGCAACATTGCCGGC
>Ga0255112_1000224_pt1 | contig 17209 bp, 6 predicted proteins | sample Law_Yuk_RepB_8h_FD_188470 | JGI IMG/M metagenome (GOLD analysis project Ga0255112, IMG submission 188470) | Freshwater microbial communities from St. Lawrence River, New York, United States - Law_Yuk_RepB_8h | ecosystem: Environmental > Aquatic > Freshwater > River | place: USA: New York... | reverse complement strand
GGGCCGAGGTTCACTTGACGGTTATCTTCATCTGTACCTGCGCCTTGTTCTGACCAGAGTCAGTGGCAATCACGACCACGTCGAGGACGCCTTGTTCGCCCGCAGGCGGTTCACCCGAGAAAGTCTGCGATGCCGGGTCAAAAGACATCCATGAAGGCAAGGGAGAACCATCAGCCCTCGTGGCAGTAAACTGCAAGGGCTCAGAGGAGTTCTCATGCTTGAAAGTGCCCTCAGGAACCTTGAACGAGAGCAGCGTCCCAACGGTAACTACCTGGGGCTTGACCCCGTTTACTGCGACGAAACCAGAGGGTTTGGGGGGAGAACCTACCGCCGCAGCTCCTGCGACGAGGGTGAAGCTCGCGACATTGGACTGCCGATCCGTCGCGGTCACACGCAGGAGGGACGGACTGGCCTCACTAGCAGGTGCGATTCCCCGCAACATACCGCCATCGAGTTCAAAATTGGCCCAGGCGGGTACATTGCCATCCGGGGTCGTAAGCACGACGCGCAGGCCCTCCGGCACGGATGGCACCCCGAGAACCGAAGCCAAAGAAAGGCTGAAGGGCTGCCCAGGTAACGCCAGCGGCTTCGTCGGCAGCGAGATAGCGCCGAAACTGCTGTCGGTATTGAGAATCAAAACCGGGGTGAGAGAGTTCATCAGGCCGGGGTCAAGGATCAGTCTGCTCGGCGTTTCGGGCATCAAGTCAGAGACTAAGCCGGAATCCATTACCACGGTCACCGTGGCTTGGGGGATCCCCGGACTCACGTAGGCCGCCTGAACCGGGAAGCTGACCTGCTCGAAACGTGGGCGAAATTCCTGGTTGCTCGTGATGCTTCCGGTCGCCGAGACCGTCATCAGACTATAATTGGCTGCGTCCAGGCCCTGAAGGGATAGACCGCTGACTTCGACCGGTATGCTCGGGGAAGGTGCCGTGCTTGCGAATCGCCCGACCGCGGAGCCGGCGATGGAAACCGCGTCGTTATCATAGAAGCGGGAATCGCCGTCGGATACCGCGCCACCCTGAAGCACCGGCGTCCCGGTGATGGTCGCCGTGTCTGTTCCGTCGGCGTTCTTGCTCTGTACGCCGAAACCAAATACCCGGAGCGGCTTGACGCGAATCGAGGCGGTCGCGGTAAGTTGGTCTGTGATAATATAATTGGCCGCATCGGCGCCCGAGTAGACGCTGCTCAGGGTGACGGACTTGCCGGGGCCTACGTTCTTGTCGGTGAAGGCACCCGTGACGCTCACCCTTAAGTCATCGCCCTGAATCCAACCGGAGGCGTTCGTCACGCTCACTACGGCACGTTCGCTCGCATCATAGACCTTATCCGAGGCGCTTATGCCTGAGATCACAATAGGGCGAGGCGTGATGACAGCGGTCCCTGAGATCGGATCAAGCCGGTAGTTTCGGGCTGAGGAACCGGAGAGCAGCAACCCGGGAAGGTTGCCCAAGACATAAGTACCCACGTTTTTGGACGGGAGTGCCAGACCTGCGGAAGAAACCGTGAGAGTAACGTCGTCACCAGCAAAGAAACGCCCATCGCCGGAATTGCTGGCATTTCCTAAAATGGCCCCAGAATTACTCAACGAGGCCGAAGTAGTGCCATCATAGACCTTATTATTGACCGATAGACCGACCACCCTCAGGGACTTGGGGGTTACCGTCAGGTCGCCGCCGACGTAGGTGAGGTCGTAATTGAAGGCGCGGGCTCCCGCGCCCAGTGCGATGCCATAGGCGCCGACGTCCTCGCCCGCCTGGCGGGTGAGCACGCCCGTCACGTCCGTCAAGCTATCCGCGAAGGCGAAGGATCCGCCGGTGACCGCGGCCGAGAACGCCGGATCGGCGTCCCCGTAGATCTTGCCCGCCGCCGCTGCCGTCACGGTGAGCGCGCGGCGCGCGATCGTCAGGTCGCCGCCGACGTAGGTGAGGTCGTAATTGGCGGCGCGGGCTCCCGCGCCCAATGCGATGCCATAGGCGCCGACGTCCTCGCCCGCCTGGCGGGTGAGGACGCCCGTCACGTCCGCCAAGCTGTCCGCCACCGTCGCCGAACCCAGCGAACCTGCGGTGACCGCGGCCGAGAACGCCGGATCGGCGTCCCCGTAGGTCTTGCCCGCCGCCAGTGCCGTCACGGTCAGCGCGCGGCGCGCGATCGTCAGGTCGCCGCCGACGTAGGTGAGGTCGTAATTAGCGGACTTCGGGCCAAAAGATGCGACCTCCGTCCTGATGGCGTAGGTCCCGGCATTTTCACCAGGCACACGTCCCAGATTGCGGATGACGTCATGCAGGGTATCCGTAGGAGCCAGGACGCCGGCGCCAAGGGCGACCCCGAGGGCCGGATCGGCATCGCCGTAAGTCTTATTCGCCGCCAAAGCCCTCACGGTGATCGGAAGCGGATTGATCACGCCAAAGACGGTCTGGTTATCGATGAAGTAATTGGCGGCGTTGATTCCCGTGAGTTGCAGGCCGGAAATGGTCGCGCTCCGAGCGACGACCGATCCATCACCCGACCTCGCGACGGCGGAGTCAGAGTAGACCAGGCTGGCGCCCGCGGTAGCTAACTGCACCGTACCGGCGTCCTGCGGATCATTCCAAGTTATTCCAGGCATCGGAGCCAGGGTCCAAGACTCCAGCTGGTTGATGCTGCCCGCAGTCGTGCCATCATATGTCTTGGGTGCCAGACGATACGTCCCGAGGAAAAGCAACCTGGCGGGATCGATGTTACCGACGAAGTTGCTCGTCGTCACGGAGCGGTTGTAAAGCTCGATTCCCATGGATGTCTCCAACTGGGCCATGAGCTGGTTAAACGTCAGAGTCTGAGTTAAAGGCGGTTGACCCGGGACACTAGACCAGGAGCTGCTGTAAGTGTGCGCATAAAGGGGGGCGCTGGTATTCGTCGGATAATACGTCGTGGTGCCGTATGCTGAGCTATGCGTGAGCTCTCCACGTTGACCCGAGTTTGTGTGATTAAGCGTCTTATAGTAGACCGTCTTTCCCGAGCCTGACCATACGTATGCCTCGCCTCCGCCCCAACTGCCGAGGGTCGGATTACCATAACTGATCGACTCGGATTGCGCGGCCGAGATGGGCGCGATGCTGAAATTCGGGTTATCCGTGGCATACGTCAGGGTGAGCGGCTTACCCACGCCGGCGGCGGCCGTGTCATAGGTGGCGCTCACCAGCGTGATGTCCAAAGGCTGCCCGGACTGTCCCACGATGAGACTGGCGGAGAGGCCGTGCCGGGAGGCGATTTCCGCCGCGGGCCTCAGGGACTCGCTCCCTGATCGATACGTAACCGGAAGATTGACCGTCGCGTCATACGATTTTTCGTAGGTGACGCCCGTGACCAGACCATAATCGGCAACATCAAGCGCCGTGAGCTGCTTCGGGGTGATCGTGAGCGGAGCGGTCGCAGGAGACAGGACCGGAAGCCGGTAGTTCGAGGCCTTGCCCCCGTTGCCGCCGTCCAGCAAGTTAAGTGAGGCCAGATGCGTGGCCGTGCTTACGTCGGCGCTGTTGGCCATGGCTCCGGAGTAAAGAAGGGTCTCGGCCAACCCGTTGACGGTCACCCCGGTGACGACCTGCACTTTGCCGGCCATGTTCTTGCTGCCGTCGTACACCTTTGTCGCCGTGATCGCGACCGTCTTCGGCAAAATCAGGCCCGACGCGGATTGATTGAGGATACGATAACTGGCGGCATTAGGGCCGGCCAACGCAAGTCCCGTGACGCTGACGGGCACTGGTTGCGTCATGGAAGCATCCGGCGCAGCGTAGACCAAAGAGACATTCGTGGTATCGAGGGTCACGCCGGCAGGATTGCGGGTGCCGTCGCGCAAGGACAGTAGGTCACCCCAGCTGGCCAGGCTGATTCCGCCTGACACCGAACCATCATAAGTCCTGGAGGCCAGCGATAGGTCGGACAGGATCAACAGGTTGCCGGTGTAGATCGTCCCCACCAAGGGGGTGGAGTAGGTCTGGCCATTGCTGACAAATGCGGTGCTCGTCAGCGGAGGGACGACGAAGTTTTTCGACGCCAGACCGTTCTGGGTAAGGGAGTAGCGCACCGTGATCGGCTTGTTGTCACCTTCGCTCGCATCGGCGAAGGTCGCGCTAAGGAGGGAGATATCCAAGCCGGAGAAGAGCGTGGAATCGGAGATGCCCGCCGTGGTGGCCATCTCCGCAGGCGTGCGCAATGCCTCCGCCCCGTTCAGGTAAGCAGCCGGGACATCGCTAAGTCCGTCATACTCACGCGCGATGCCGACCGTCTTCGTCAGTCCATAATTTGCCATGTAGGCGCCGGTGAGCAGGATAGGCTTGATCTCGTAGACGAGCGGAGGCGCCGCGATGACGCTGACCCCCGGGACCGAGGCACTCATTGCGCCGACTCCGACGGCGATATGATAGACCCCCGCGTCCTGCAGGGCCGGAAAAATGCGGACGTCGGTCAAGCTTGACTGGAAGATTCCAGACTGGAACACCCTGATCTCGGGGGTTCGGTTGGACAGGCTGACCGGATTCCCGTTCGAGTCTGTCGCCGTGATGGTGGGGGTCCCCGTCAAGCTCAACGAGGCCGAGGTCAGCACATCGATACCGTCGCCGGAGGGAGAGCGAAGCCAGTGGATCAGACCGAAATTCGTGCTGGCATAGGCGTGCTCTGCCGTCGCCGTCCCGGTGTAGGCGAGCTCGTTCTGGGCGCCAATGCCGTCACCGTTCTGATCCCTGAAATCAGCCGACTTCCCCAGGACGATCGGCGTGACGGTGACGTAGGGTGAATTCGAGTAGATGAAAGCGAACCCATATCGCCCCTTGCCCGTCGTAGGGGTGCTGAGGGTATAGGACCTGTGCCAGACGGCGGCATTAGCTGCGGCCACCTTACTGTCCAACTGGTCGAAAGTCGTGACAGCGGTGTTGTACATCACCGTACGGTCGCTACCAAGCGCGGCACTGTTGCTGGTGTTGACCAATATCGTGCGGGTGACGTTTCCCGGCTTGGCCGCCATGACGTAGACGTTTTCTTCGTGCGAAGAAAACGTTCCGGTGAGGCTGATCCTTCCGGTCGGGGACGCGAGCACGACCGAGCGAGATGTGACATTTCCGACGACATCGATGTCGCCGTCCGCGAACACGGTCACCTTGAAGGCGCCCGCATTGTGCGCCGAAATGATGGAGGCCGAGCCAGATGAGCGAAGCAGTACGTTCCCGCTGGAACTGGTGGACACCAGGCCTGCTCCCAGCCTCAGCTGGTGGGCGGTGAGAAGCTCGGCGGACAGACCCCCCGATCCGAAAGAACCAGTGATGACGAGATCCCTTCCGGCGCTCTTCACGGAAACCGAGCTGGGTCCGCTGACCGCCAAGGAAGAGATGGAATTGGCGGGATTGTTCAGTTGTCTCGCGCCAGTCCCTTTTAGCTGCAAGGTATGGGGACCGGTCCTGATCACGCCGTTGAAAGTGAGATCTGCTGAGGAAAAGATGGCCGAGTCCGCCCCTAGGTCGATGTCTCCGGAAATGATCGCCGGCGTCGCGGAGTAATTGACCAGCGGCGCGGCCTGGGAGTAGGAGGAGAAATAATCGCCCGACACGGAGGCAAGGGTGAAGTGCGTGGTCGTGCTGAAGCCGTTCAGGTCGAGCGCGCCCCCGTTCGCGATGCTGACCTGCGAAGTCCCCAATGCGGAACCATGTCCGAGCGTGATCCTTCCTTGCTGGACGGACAGCTGCCCGGCGAAAAGCGCGTTATCGCCGTTAAGTTTGACATTCGAGATTCCGACCTTCCTGAGGGTGCCCGCGCCCGAGACCGAGCCCGTGATGCTGAACTTTCCGAGCGGGAGATTATTGCCGATGGAGGTGTCGCCGCCCCCGATGCTCAGCACGGAACCGGCAGCCAAGGAAAGGCTGCCCGAGAGCACGGATTCCGTGCTGCTAGTATTGGCCAGCGTCGCGGCGGCTCCGGCGACGACGCTTACGGACGAGGAAATGCTGCGTCCGATCAGGTTGACCATCGCGCCATCGCCCAGGACGATGGAGCCCGTGCCCAGGTTTCCGTTACGCAGATATACCTGGGCGGATTGGACGTTCAGTCCCCCTGAGAAAGTGTGGGCGGCGGAATTGAAGACATGCTGGGAAGTGGCTGCCGCACCGGAGAGCGTCAGCCCGAACCCCGACCCGCCGTCGCTGATCACGCCCGAGTAAAAGACCCGATTATCCGAACGGATCTTGGCGTCACCCGCGAGTGAGAGTGAGCCGAGCGACAGGTATCCGGCGATGCCAGTTTCGGGCGAACCGCTGGAGGCAGAAGTGCTGTAATTGACGATGGCGCCATCGCCGTTCGGGCCGGAGCCGGCTATGCTGAGAGGAAAACCGTAACTCTGCATCGCAGTGGTGGGGTCGTCGAACGACAGGTCAAGCATGGCTCCCGCGCGCACGTCGACCCGCGCCGCGCCGAACAACCGGCCCACTGCGAGGCCGCCGCCTTTGAGATCATAGGCGACATCAGTAGGGGGAGTGGCCCGCGGATTGAGCGTAAGGACACCCGCGCCCAGCTTCGTCAACGTCACCGGCCCCCCCGAAGAGTTGATGATATTGTACAGGCCCGAATCGATGTTCAGGATGCTGGTCGCACCGCCGAGATCCACCGTCGCATGCCCGGCCAACCGGAGGGCCCCGATGGTCAAAGGACTGGGCGAAGAGCTGACCAAGGCGCCCTCACCGGAAACACCGGACCCATTGACGCTGAAGAACGGGCTGTCGTTCGCATGTCCGTTCAGTTCCAATGACGCCCCCGACGACACTTGCGCCGTCGCGAAGGCTGGTGATCCGGGAGAAAGCGTGTTCGCGGTCATCAACGCGACGCGCCCGCCCAAGACTCGCAGGCCATAAAAGCCGACATCGGGAGTCGCCGGATTCGACAGCTTGAGCAGGCCAGGCCCGCTCTTCTCAAGATAGAAGGGGTTCAGGGACGAGGCGGAGGCGCTTCGGATGGAAGAAAACGAGAGGGCTACCCCGGCCGGCACCTCGATGTTGACGACTCCGGAACCGAGGACCAGGTCTTTGGCGGCGATGTCTCCCGCGGCCGTCAACCGGAGCCTGCCGAGGTTGTTGATCTGCAACGCCGCACCGAGGCTCGGGGCGCCGACTTCCATGGTGGCACCGGTGACGAGGACGAAACTGCCGGCCGCGGTGGAAGGCGTCGGCGAACTGAGGATCCTGGTCGTGACCCCTGAGCCGACGGTGATGATGCCGTTGGCGCCCAGCCCGGCGAGCTGTTCGGTGAAGGCCACACTGGCGTTGGCGCCCAAGGTGAGTGCCGTCGAGACTTCCAGCTCCCCGAAGGCCAAGAAAGGCGACGCCGCAGGCATCGTGAGGGTTACGTTCCCCAAGACGCCCAACTTCGGCAGATTAACGTAGCCGTCAGCCCCGGCAACCGAGCTGAACAATTGTTTCACTGCGCCATAGTTTCCAGACTGAGGATTTCCTGGTTCTTGATAATGAACAGCGTAGTCGGCCCGAAAACGATCTGTATAATCATACCATAGACTTCTAAAGTTGGATGAGGAATTCCCGAGGTCGTTCATGACTTTCGGAGAGGTCGTCTGGGTGAAATTCGAGGCGTCCAGGATGATCGGGTTGCCGATCTCATTGCCGTTGAGATCAAGCGAACCTTGGCGGACATAGATGGCCGGTGAGGCCCCGAAGAAGCTGACGGCGCCCGCCGGCAGCTGGACCAAGCCGTCTTCGACGTAGACATTGCCCATGATGGCGTTGGCTGACGCGAGTTGATAGGTCGGCTGCCGGGTAGCCAAGTAGATCGATGAAGCCGCGTCGGCCGTGATGGCCGGGAGCCTGTAAGTGCCCTGATCGGCCTCTCTGGCAGCGCCGAGGTGTAGGGCGGAGCCCGTGAGGGTCAGCGAGGTTCCCGAAAGCGTGACGTCCACGGGGATGTTTGCCCGACCGAGAAAGGCGAGCTCGCCCTGCGTCACAGTGACATCGCCCGCGATGCGAACCTGGCTTCCGGAGACATCAGGCGAAAAGATGACTTTTCTTCCGATGCGTACGTCGAGATCAGCCGTGGAGCTTCCGCCGTCGACTACCTCAAAACCCCTGTCGAACACCGTCATTTGCCCGAACCTGAAGCCTTCGGCATCCGCCAAATCAAGGTTGGTGGGCAAAGTGAGGGCGGGGTCGCTGTCTCCCGTGACTACGAAACGAGAGTCGATATGGACACCTCGGGCGGTCAAACTGATACCGCCAGCCTCGACCACAAGGCGGTTGACGTTCTTAGGCAGGCTATCCCAGACCACGGAATTGACCGCGAGTAAGCCCTTCGTCAGGACTAGGTTTCTGCCCATCTGATCGATAACGGAAGGGGTGGCGAAGCCGGCCTGGATTAGGCCGACGTTGTCGAAATTCACGCGACCGTTCGGAGCGGCCGTGATCGTGTAGTCGGTATTCGCTCCGAAAAGAACCAGGCTCGTCGGTGCCTGCGCGAACTGGGGAAGGCCGGCGACGGCTCCTCCGAAAGTGAGCACATGGGAGCCGACGGCGATGTCGCCGTTGAACATGTTAATGCCCTTCAGGAAGACCTCTAGGGAACCGATAGTGACGCCCCCTGCTGACCGGTTGGCAATGTTCAGGTTGGCGCCGAGGTCCAATCCACCGAGAAAATAATTCTGAAGCCCGAACACCGTGACGTCCGATCTGACATGGAGGCGGTCTTTGAAAGCAGTGAACCAGGAGGACGTGAAGTTGGAATACAGGTGAATCGCCCCACCCCCGGCGGAAATATTGGCATCGATCAAATTGGTACGCCATGCGTCCCCTACTCGGCCGCTCGGCGTCAAACCGGGCATATTCCCCAAAGAATCGCTTCGCCAGGCTCCGACATTATCGACGTCAAAAATATCGATGAGGGGCCCCCAACCCCGCCACACTGTTGACAAAAAACCTGACACCGGTTCGTAAATGAAAGTCGCGGCTCCGGGCGTAGAGAAGGAAGATCCCGCCATGTAGAGTCCGGGGAAACCCGGCTCGAAGGTGTTTGCCAGAACGTTCAAATGGATGTCACGACCGGCGGACAACTTGGTGGGCCCGGCAGTGAAGCTGGCCGCCGCCGCCGACTGATCGCCGATCCGGAGATCGCGGCCCGCCGAAAGCATGACGATGCTCGCCACGGAGTCCAGAGAGCCCGCAGACCCGAAGACGATGTCTCGCTCCGCGGACATCTTTAAGTATCCACCGAGCTTCCCGCCCGTGCCGGTCAAACCGACGTCGAGGAGGATGTCCCGCTCCGCCTGGGCGACAAACTGCCCCCCCTCCGTGAAGCTCATGGACGAGGCGAGAATGATATCCCCAAAGACTCCGCGGCCGACGTCCGACCGATGTCGCAACGTGACCTTGCTCCAGCCTGTGGTGGCGCCGATTATGCTCACCTCAGCCGGGCTGACCGTATCGGCCTTACGGTCGATCAGCCAGGTTCCGTTGCCACCATACACACCACTCACGCTGCCGACGAGAAAGACGATCGGGTTCCCCGAAAACGTCCGGACTCCTTCGTTTAGGTAAACCCCGTCTTTAAAGTCCAAGGAATATCCCGATGTTTCGATATGACCTCCGAACCCTGACTTTACGCCGGACTTGGCTTCGAACCGCCCCCGGGCAACGGTCAGGGAAGCCGGGTTAGTGATGTCAGACGTCACCACGATGGTGCCTCCGTTGCCGGTTGTGTTCGCGCCAGATCCCGTAACAGTCGTGGTGGCTCCCGTGCCGGTGGCAACGGCACTCAGGGTCAGGGTATTCGAAGTGATGCCGGTGATGATCGCGCCGGCGGGAAGATTGGTCCCAGTGAGGCTCATCCCCACCGCGAAACCAGCGGTTCCGCCCGCCAACAAGTCCTCTTGGACCACGGTGACCGTGGCTGGGACGGACAGCGTGAAGCCTCTTCGTGGGCTGATGCTGACGATGCTAGCGCCTTCCGGGATGCCCACGCCGCTGACGCCCATGCCGACGGCGAGGTTAAGAAGCCAATCGTTCTGCGGGTCTGTTGGGCTGCTGACGAAGGTGGAACCCTTGGTGTAATCACTATACGGGATTATTGTCGGAGCCGCAAAGGTGACGGTGGCACTTCCGCTTACGACGGAACCAACCACGGTGAGGGGGGGGTGGGAGCCGGAGATCGTATTGGCCCTGACGACCGCGCCGGCTTCCACGACGCTCGAGAGAGTCTTACGAACCAAGCTCCCAGCCGGATACTGCCAGGAACCACCGATCTGGATAGAGCCGCCTCCGCTCCGTCCGGACGCGTCCAGCAAGGCGCCGTTGCGGATCACCACGTTGTCGCCAAGGAGCTCGATACTGCCCCCGATTCCGCTGGCATGGGGGCTGCCCAGGATGGTGCCGGCGACGTCTATCGTGCCACCAGGAGCCGTCTTGACACTGATGCTCGGCGACTCCAGCAAGGCGCTGGCTTTGACATCGAGGTTTCCACCATGGGTCATCTGCTGAGCGGCGGTGATTCTCCCCGTGACCTCCATTTGCCCGTTGGCTCCGACGTCTGAATTGATCGAGGGAGCCTGAACGGTGCCGGCGACGGTTATCAGTTGCAACCTGCCGTCGCGCACGACGACCTGACGGGCGGCCGGCTGGCCGGCGATCGCATCCTGCAGGACCTGCTCGGCGACGTCGGCCATGAGAAAGACGTTCTCTCCGGCCTGAATCTGTCCCTGCTGGGCGATGGACGCAAGCGGACGACTGCCCGGGCGCAGGGTGACGCTCAGCTTGCCCTCTTGGTCACCATGTGCCAACGAGTTGATCACCAGTCGGGCGGCATCGCCGGCCACCAAGGCCGCGTCACGCGTCACGCTGACCTGTCCGGCTTGTTCGACATTCAAACCGACAAGGGCGACATACCTTCCGCTTAACACGCCTTCGTTCCGGACCAGCGCCTGGGATTGGCCCGAGAAATCCAGTGCGAAGAAAGCTTGCGTGGAATTCCGATATCCCGTCCCACTCGCCCCCCATGGGTCGGGGACGAGCTCCCCGTTGACCTCGATGTATAAAGCATCATCATACCGCTCGAATTTGTCGATCGCCAGCGAAGAGGCAATGATGCCCCCGGCATCGACTCGGGCACCAGGTCCGAAGACCACCCCGTTCTGGTTGAGCAGCACCAAATTATAGCCCGGCGCGTTGAGCCGCCCAAAGATCTGGGTGGGGGAGTTGCCGGAGACCGAGACGAGGAAGACATCGCTTTTTTCTGCCGGATTCCAGCCCCGCTCGATGCCAATAACTCTCGGCGGCTTCACATTGTTTATGTTGACAGTTGCTTGTGCACCGATGTCGAAAGACTGCCACTGGGTCCGGATGGTCTGCAAATTCGAGTTCTCGGCTCCCGCATTGATGGTCATCGTATTGCCGTTGACCGTGGCAGACACCCCATGAGTGGAGCCGGGTAAGACCGTCATGCCTGAAGGGAGGGCGTCCACGGCGGGCGGGGCCGCGAAGCTGCCGACGCAGCCCAGATAGATCAACGTGGCCAGGGAGATGATGCCCCGAGAGGGGCGACGAGCGGCGTTCATGTTTGTAGAGGTGTCAATTAGAAGGATGCGGACATGACCAAAAGGAGCCGATGGTCGTCCAGAGGTGCGGTGGTGTCGCCGTAGCGGCCGAGCCGGCGGGCGTATTGGGCGGACATCGACAGCCAACCAAGGGGATTCCCACGCAGGCCAACTCCCGCCCCGGCCACCGAATAGGAATTGGACTCGCCGGCACTGTTCCACCCCTGCCAGGTACTGTGATTGACGCGCCCGAAGGCGTAATCGATGAACAGCGATGCCGACAGGTTGGAGGAGACGGAACGGCTGAGCTCGAGCTGTTGGTAGATTCCTTCGTCGACGTTCAACAAACCAGGCTCATAACCGCGGACGGCCGAGGCGCCGCTGAAGGAGACCTCCTGGCTGCGGTCCAGATTCTTGTCGCACATCTGGCCGGCGACCGCGAGGGAAAGGAAGTAGTCCTTTCCGAGCTTCGCCTGGAAGCCGAAGTCCGCGTTGAAACGGACGAAACCTCCTTGGGTTCCGCCAGCGTCGTTGGAGACGAATTCTCCCAGCTCCAGGTCGCCGAACGTCAATTTGAGGGCCAGGCTGTAGGACGCCGTGCGCGCAAGGTTCACGTAGGAACTCGAGGCTCCGGCGTAGACGCAACGGGTCAGGCGGTGTCCCGACTTGGTGATGCCAATCCCGCCGAGGTCGAGATAGTCCTCGCTGAGGGAGTAATCGAAGCCGAACTCGGATTGGACGGGCAGGCCGAGCAGCCGGAATTCCGGATTTCGCAACCTCAGCCAGTAAGAGACGGAACTCCCCTCGATGCCGAGCACGCCGACGACCTGGTTGTTGATGACGTTGTAGTCCATCTGGCGTCCGCCGATCGCGACCATCGTACCCCGGTGCCCGACGGGTGCTTCGATTTCGCCGGTGTGGCTGAGCAGCCCCTCGCTGTGGAGCCCGCTGTAAAAGGTCCGCTCACCCTGATGCATCAGGCTGTTACCTTGGAGATTCACGGTGGTCCTCAGGACGCCGGTCGATTCCAGTCCGAGATTATCGACCTGGGCTGTCGCGTTGAAAGGTTCGGTATTGGTCAGCGTCAGCTTCATGTCGGTCCCCGCGACCTTGTTCGAGGGCAACAGGCTGAGGTCGGCGGCGATCCCAGGAAGGGCGTCAAGGACGCCGACCGCTCTTTCCATGTCGTCCACGGCCAAGGCCTGCGTTTCGGCGAGATTCTTGATCACGATCCTTTTGGCCCGATCAGGGTCATAGCGCAGGTCGGCAGGCGCCACGACGGACACCTCTCCCAAGGTTGCTTCGACGATGATGATGCGGACGTTCCCGCCGGTGAGATCCTGATCCGGGATCGTGGAACGAACCAGAAACCCGCGCTGCGAGTAGGCCCGGAACAGCGCCGTCTCGATGCGCTGAATTTCTCCCAAGGCGATGTCCTTGCCGATGAAGGGCTTGAGGACCTCCTGCAGCGACTCCGTGGAGAGCACCTTGTTTCCCTCCAAGACGAACGCCCTGAACTGATAGGTGACAGGCGGCTTCGGAACCGAGGAGGCCTTCGCTACGGGTTCACCGGGCGCCTCCGCGGCCCCGGCTGACACGCCGCCAAGGACGAGGAGACAGACCAGCGTCTTCCATGGCAGGACGCTGCTATGAGCCGAAAAGGCTTTGCCAGGAAAACCGGTCTCCGCTGGTCTCTGGGCGAATTTCCCCGCCAAGAAACCAGGAGGGGACTTGTCCATCACGGCCACCAGTGGAAGTTGCCGGCCGGCATGCCTCCGCTTAACGCTCATATATTTTTTAAGCACGAGAAAGTCTATGGTATGAATATAAGTCCGCAGGAGATATGTTGCCGTCCGAGGCAGGACAGCAATCCACCTTCTGTATCTTTAATATCATCAGGCGTGCCCGGGCGCCGGCGGCCGCAGCGTCTGGCCCGCGCGCCACGTGGCGGCGACCGCCTCGCCGAACGACTCCGGATCACAGCGGCCTTCGGCCAGCCAGGCCGCGAACATCCGGAAAGCCAGGTCTTCAGGAATCTCGAACCCCGCGACCGGCAGGCCTTGGTAGGTTTCCACGCCGCCGTTGAGGTAGGCCACCACGACGGACAGACGACCAGGCAAGGCCCAACCGCTCCGGCTCAAGGCGTCCGCGCACGCCATGAAGTCGGGCCACTGAGGGAAGATCACGCAGGTGGCGTCACCGGCCAAGATGCGGGCATAGGTGCGTTCGATCGCCTTCTTATCATGAATCCAGTTGTCCCCACCGAGACTGCCTGCCCGGAGGAAGGTCACCTGTGCGCCGAAGTGTTTTGCCTGCGACAGCAGCTGCGAACGGAAAGCCGGCGACATGACATTGTCCACCATGACGAACCGGCGATGCCCCAATGCGCGGGCCTGACGGATGGCATGCATGAGCAGAAACACGTGAGGAACCTTGAACGTCGTCATGCGTGGAGCCTTGACCGGCAAGACTGGCAGCAAAGCCACGCTGGCCTCCAAGCTAGCCAGTTCGTCGCAGAGCTCTTGGTCCGGATGGATGCAGATGACTCTGTTTGGAACATTTTCTGGCAATTCTTTGCGGATTTTTTGGAGACTTTCTCCCGCGGACGATTCGTCGAGGACCAATTCCTTGTACTCCAATCCGTCTTGACGGCATTTCGCCTCGAGCAGGCGGAGAGAGGTCACGATGGAAACATGCAGCCTCCGGAGCGGAGTCCGGAGGACGACCAGCAACACGGCATACGCATGCTGACGGACCCAGGAGACCCGCGCCCGGCGCTTCGGTCCGCGGGATTCGATCAGCCCTCCGGCAGCCAACAAACGCAGGGCTTTGACCACCGTCACGGTGCTGACGCCGTTCCGGTCCGCGAGCAACCTGACCGAGGGCAAGAGGCCCTCGAGCGCGCCCTCTTTGATGAGTCGTCCCAGGTACTCCGCCAGTTGAGCGGATTGCGACTTAGGTTGGTGCTTCAAGGCGGGTACTATAGTCGTCCTCGGACCCCCAGATGAAAGTTCAAAAATAAGCACAGCCTCAAAATCTGTATTGATAAAATAACCAGATTAAAGAGTCGGAGGGATGGGCCGGGTACCCTGACCCGAGGCCGATGACAGGGCGACGAACAACCCGCCGATCGGACGATGCGGTGAGCCGACTCGCCCCAATGGGCGTGGCAAGGTCGGGACCGCAGCATCCTATCCGGTTTCCGGTCTCCCCTTGAGATTCGCCATCTCCCACGTGCCCCCTTGTCACCGTGCCCACGCGTCCCCTCGCGGCTCCGCCGCGTCGCCACGTCCCTGCCCCACACCCCAGCAATCCCCTCAGGAAGCGACCTCAGTTTGGCAACATTGCACGCAACAGGGACCACCTCTCCGATACCGCATGTATTTTCTCTACGTGGATGAGAGTGGCGATACCGGCGCGAAGCCAGGGTCCAGCTCACACTTCATCCTCTGCGGCCTGTTGATCCACCACGCCTCTTGGCACCACGCCAGACAAGCCACCAAGGCGATGAGACAGCGATTGGAGGATAAATTCGGCTTCCCTCAGCTGGCCGAGCTCCATGCGTCGGAGTTCCTTGGCCGGAATGACAGGCATCTGAGCATGGCCCGAAACCAGCGCATGAAATGTGCGCTGCATGCCGTGGGCTTCTTACGCCACCGCAGCGACATAGTCGTACTCCGCGTCATCATCGAGAAGCGCATGACATCAGGAGATGGCTACTCGGAAGCCTGGAAAGAAATGCTTGCGAGGGCCGGAAGAGAAATCAGCTCCGCGAGACCGAACGCGTGCGAGGCCAAAGGCATCATCGTCATCTGTGACGACCATAGGACGGCGCCTAGGCGATGCTTACTAAAAAGCCTCGAATCAGATCTGCAGGCGGAAATCGTTGATCAACCCTTCGGTATGGACTCCAGAGACAGCCAGTTCCTTCAATTGGCAGACCTGCTTGCTTACTTGACCAAACAAGAGTTCGGCCCATCGACGGCCTTCGCCGACAATCATAGCAAAAGCGTGATCAGGCGGGCCAGGGTACTCTTTGAAAGAAATCCCAAATGAAAAGGGGGCGCTTGCGCGCCCCCCTGGGAGATATCTCGGTCGAGCGAGTCGGCCTACACACCTGAGGAAGATGAAATTAACCGCGGGGCGTGATGCAAACTGAAAAACACCCCAGCGCGCAGCCCCAAGCTGTGTCCAGGTAGGGTCGGGACCGCGTCACGACATAGCTGCCTCTGCCCCGCCTCCGATGCCATCTCCGCGTGCCCCCTTGTCACCGTGCCCACGTGTCCCCTCGCGGCTCCGCGAAATTACCCAAGGCGAAATCCAACCCACTCATTCTGACTTGAACATATCCGCTAGCTAACTACAAATCCAGATAAGGAATGGAAGTTTCCGTTCGACGCGGGTCCGGTTCGCCGGCCCGCGTTCCTTTTTTAATCTAAGACAATAAGCCCGGGACGAGTTCCATCATCGGCCTTACGTATGAGTAATGAAATGGTCTCATCGTAGACTCGATTGGGATGATCAGGCCTAAGGAGTTTCAAGCCGATCGGCCGAGCGCATAGATCGGCTAGCTGGAGGCCTGCCAAGTTTCTAGCCTTGGGGACGAAAATTGGCTTCCAGTGGCAACTTCCCGTACTTGCTTCTACAGCACGTCTGATTTCAAGATCCTCACGCACGCCCCTAGATTCCAAGATAATCACCTGCGGAATGGCAAGGCGGTGAAACCTCAATCGCAAGGAATCCAGAAGCAGCAAAAGGCAATCGGCATAGGTCTTAACAGCGCTGACCTTACGTTTATCCCAGGCAACGGCCACTACCTCCGCACGAGAACTCCGAACCACGAGGCTGAGGTCGGCCAAGAATCTCTCACGAGTTGAACGGTCAAAAAGAAAAGTGAATTCACCCTGATTCTTGCGTATTTCACGTTCATGTAAAACCACGGCCTCGTGGGACCAATACTTAATTTTCAAGTCTATCAGGTCGGGAACGAACCGTAGCCGATAGTCGTTATCATCGAATACGCAGGCAACGATGACGAAGACCGGATACTCCGGATTGCTAGCCCCATCGGCATGATCGCCGCTCTCGTCGACATAGATCATCTCCATGAGTCACCCTACTCGCTGAGACCAAAGCAGGAAGCAGGCAGCGTTGGTGACTTTCCCCTGACAAGATCTGCCTAGGTTATATCACCGCCATGGCAGGTAATGATTCCTCTCGAGTGCCATCTCCCCATGCTCCCTTGTCACCGCGCCCGCGTGTCCCCTCGCGGCGAAGCCGTGCTAGGCAGCACCGCAGCATACTATCCGGTTTCCGGTCTCCCCTTGAACTTTGCCGCTCCCAACCGCCAACCGCTTACCGCCAACCGCTCACGACTCATTTTTCACCGGCGCCGGGCCGGTCGAAGCTCCGGCCTGCCAGGTCTGCTGGAAGACGGAGACGTAGACCTCGTCTTCGACCTTCTGGGAACGGGCCCAGATCTCGGCCTGCTGGGCGATACTGTCCGGCGAGCTGAGGCAGCAGGCCACCGGCGGCGCATAGACGCGGGTGGTCGCATTACCGACGAGCGCCACGACGGTAGGGGCTCGATTGATCGTGCCCTCCGCAACAGGTATTGGCGGTTAGCGGTTGGCGGATGGGAACGGCAGAGAGACAGGCGGGGGT
>Ga0255112_1000222_pt1 | contig 17233 bp, 19 predicted proteins | sample Law_Yuk_RepB_8h_FD_188470 | JGI IMG/M metagenome (GOLD analysis project Ga0255112, IMG submission 188470) | Freshwater microbial communities from St. Lawrence River, New York, United States - Law_Yuk_RepB_8h | ecosystem: Environmental > Aquatic > Freshwater > River | place: USA: New York... | reverse complement strand
ATTGCGAGAAACGTCTTCAACGACGATTGCTTTGGCGGCTCATCCGGGAACTGCGCGCACTGAACTTGGCAAAGCCGGAACGTCGGCAACCAACTTGGTGATGCGTCGGTTGACGCCTGTCCTGACGCGGACTGGCGTCCAGGGCTGTGAATCTCAAGTACGCGCCATGGTGGATCCACAGGCAACTGGTCGTGAGTATTACGGACCGAAGTATCAAATGTTTGGTGCACCAGTCAAAGTCACTCCAAGCAAGCGGGCACGCAACATGAATGACGCACGACGTTTGTGGGAAATCAGCGAAGAACTGACTGGCGTCAAATACCCGTTCTAGTTGTTGGGCTTGACTTCGTTCAGTTCAATGCGGTTGCCACTCGGATCATGAATGAAGATCTGACGATTCACTCCGGCCATTTCAGGTGCAAGCCGATACTTCAAACCTTTGGCTTCTAAATGGCGAGCGCAATCATTGATGTCAGTCACTGCGAGTGCAAAATGTTGATTGCGATCAATGACTGCATCGGGTCGAACGAAAAGATGTAGTTCGTGTGGTCCCATGTTGAGCCACGCTCCGTCAATCTTGAAGCCGGGTCGTTCAAATGAAGTGAAGCCCAAGCCTTCAACGTAAAACTCGAGTGCTTCGGGAAGCGAATGAATATTCACGTTGACATGGTGTATTCCGAGTACGTCCATGGTGCTCAGACTAATGGCGGCAGCGAAACAACATGTGATTGTTGGCCGTCGCACCGTAACTGAAGCAGTGACTGCGGTAGCGTCTCGCTTATCTAGCCGCTGTGAAATTAGGAGATAAAAATGTCAAAAGAATGGGGTCCTCTCGCAGGATTAATCGGAGAATGGCAAGGTCAAGGTGGACTTGATACTTCGTTTTCACATAGTCGTGGTGAAGTGTGGAAGACGCCTTACCTTGAAAAGGTCACGATGAAGCCGTTCGGCCCAGTCGAAAACGGTTCGCAATCTCTGTATGGGCTTGATTACAAGACCGCCATGTGGCGCGATGATGAAACCAACCCATTCCACACCGAAGTTGGATACTGGTTGTGGGACGCGGCAACTGGCGAAGTTCTTCGCGGTTTTGTTGTTCCTCGTGGAATTGTGGTTTTGGCCGGCGGTAAGACAACTGCAGATTCCAAAGAATTCACGATGAGCGCCGAACTTGGTTCATCAAGTTACGCAATTGGTGAAAACACCTACCTCGGTCAGCATGCCAGCACTCGCGCTTACACGGTAACGGTCACTGTTCACGGCCCAGATTCGTGGAGCTATACCGAAAACAGCAGCCTGAAGATGGATCAGTTCCCGGACATTTTCCCGCACACAGACAGTGCAACCCTTACTCGCGTGGCCTGAAATGAAACGCGCGTGATTCTGGTGTGGTTTTGTTGCGCTATACGCAACAAAACCACACCAGAATCACCAACTAGTTGCTGGTATCGCGGGGGAGTCCGAGGATTTTCTCCCCAATGATTGATCGCTGAATCTGATCGGTTCCACCAGCGATTGATTGCGCAGGTGTACTCACTAATACCTCGGCAATAGTTGCATCGTGCGCATGCTCGCCGTTCTGCAACATTGCGTGTGCACCACTAATCAACGTATGAACTCGGTTGGCCATACGTGAAACTTCTGAAGCGGCCAACTTGCCAATCGAACCTTCGGGCCCAGGCGGGCGACCAAGCGCACGTGCAGCACGAGCACGTAAAGCGGTCCACTCATTCATTTTCTGAAATGACAACAACGCCGAAATGTTCTGGCGAATCACTGGGTCGTTTGAGACCCCAAGTGCTTGGGCTCGTTCAACAACAAGGTCGACTCGACCAGCACGTTGCGGGTACCACACATATGTTCTGAAATGTTCTTCGGCCTCATGTTCGGCTTCACGTACCGCACGTCTTTCATTTGCGGCGTTCTGTACAAACTTCGGACGACGCATCGTTGAGAAAGTGCGTTCGTGAGCGAGAGTCGCACGAGCAACTCGCCAACCATCATCCAACGTTCCGACAATCATGTTGGCTGGAATGCGAGCGTCGGTCATAAAAACTTCGTTAAAAGACGAGTGATAGTTCATCTGTTTGATTGGCCGTACTTCAACACCTGGCTGACGCATTGGCAAAACGAAATACGTAATTCCGTGATGCTTTGAACCATCCCGATTCGTGCGAGCCAACAGCATTCCGTAATCGGCATGATGGGCGCTGGTATTCCATACCTTCTGCCCATTGATGACCCATTCATCGCCATCGAGTACCGCCGAGGCTGAGAGACTCGCCAAATCTGATCCCGCACCTGGTTCGCTGAAGAGTTGGCACCAAGTTTTTTCACCGGTCAATGTTTGACGCAAGATGAGTCTCTTCAATTCGTCTGAACCATGTTCAACAATGGTGGGTGCTGCTAAAGACATGCCACTGCCAAGCGGATTACCAACTGCACTAATCATCCGCAGTTCTTCGGCAACCACTTGATCGGCCCACGCAGGGAGGTCGCGTCCGAAGCACTTGCTTGACCATGATGGAACTGCCCATCCGGCATCAACAAGGCGTTCGCGCCAAGCCTGCAGTGAAAGTTGCGGATCCCAATTGTCCTGTAACCATTCCCGCACTTCTTGTTGAACGGTTTCGCGGCTCATTGCACTCATGGTGAAACCTCTAGGAATCTCGAATTTATGAAGATCGCGATGTGTTGCGCTTGATCTCATCCAAAATTTCAGGAATACGCGCTTGGGGCAAGTTGTGTCCCATATCGGGGAATGCCAAGAGGCGTGCTCCTGGTATGGCCTTGGTCGTTGCGTAGCCGCCAGAAGGTTGCACGAGGCCATCTTCGAGTCCGTGAACGACGAGCGTTGGCACGTTGAGTTTCTTTAACTGTGGTGTGCGGTCGGGGCTCGCCATAATTGCGGCCATCTGACGGGCGGTTCCGTCGGGAGTGAAGTCGCGCTCAAGTGAAAGCTTTGCAACTTCGCGAATTTCTAATTCGTCATACAGCGAACCAGAGAACAACTTGAAGAGCGCAGCCTGACGATCGGCAAAAGTTTCTTTACTTCCACCTGTCAACTTTGAGGCACGCAACAAGACTGATGTCTTTGGTCGCCCAACTTGAGGATTGCCAGTGGTTGACATGATTGACGTCAGCGAACGCACCCGACTTGGATGTTCAATTGCCATCGTCTGAGCAATCATTCCACCCATTGACATGCCGACGACGTGGGCTCGTTCAATATTGAGTGCATCCAGAAGTCCGACTGCGTCTTTGGCCATATCGCTTAACAGATAGGCGGACTTCGCGAATCGACGAGAGATGGAGACCATTGCTGACTGCAATTTGGTCGGAGGTGCGGCGTCGATCTTGGTGGATAAGCCGATGTCGCGGTTGTCAAATGTTATGACCTTGAAACCTCGGTCGACGAGACCAGCGATGAAAGAAGCCGGCCAGGCGACCAGTTGCCCGCCGAGACCCATCACGAGCAGTAGTGGGTCGCCTTCGCCGTGTATTTCGTATTCAAGAGTGATGCCGGTTGAAACAGTGGTTGATGCCATCACGACAAACTACCGCACTCACTTTGATCGTTGCTGTTCGTCGTGTGGATTGAGGGATTGGAACAAACTGACTTTGGTCCCATGACTTCGATAATTGGCGGTCGTATTGTTGCTCTATATGAGATTGAGGCGTTTTTTCGTAGTCTTTGTATTGTTATCGATCTCCGTGTTTGTGAGTTGTGGTGGCCAAACTTCCGAACCCACGGCAACCAATGCTGTGTCAGTGCCAGTTGTTGTGACGCCCGATCCCGTCGCCACGTCATCTTCTTTTGTGCCGACAACGTCAGTTGCCCTGTCACAACAATCAATGGTTGGCGTGTACTTCATGAAGAACGAATTGATATCAGTCGCTGGTCGTCTAGTTGGAACACCAAACATAGACGCTGCTCTGCATAGTTTGTTGTTGGGGCCGACGGCTGCTGAAACCGGAGACGGTTTGGTGTCGTATATTCCGGAAGGTACCCAGTTATTGAATGTCAAAGTCGTAGGTGCGACTGCACTCATTGATGTATCAAAAGAGTTCACAACTGGTGGCGGAAGCTTGTCAATTATGGGGCGCATTGCAGAAGTTGTTTACACCGCCACTTCATTTTCGGAAGTAGAGCGAGTCACGATTCGCATCGGTGGTGTATCGGTAGAGCAAATCGGCGGCGAGGGAATCGATGTCTCCGATATAGGGCGATCAGACTTTTTTAACTTGTCTCCTCTTATTCTCGTTGACTCGCCGGTGCCACGCCAGATTGTGAGTCGCGACATTCGAATACATGGAATGTCCAACACGTTTGAAGCTGGGATTAACTATCAGATTATTTCAACTGATTCAACTGTGATCTATGAGGGCTACACCATGGCAACGTCGGGAACGGGCACCTGGGGAACCTTTGATCACATGATTGACACTTTGCCGGCAGATGTGAACGGTGAAGTTGTTCTCAAAGTTTTTGAGTACTCGCCCAAAGACAGCGAACCAATCAATGCGGTCTTTATTCCTCTAACGGTGGAGTGAACACACCAACGATGAAGAGTTGATCTGAAAATCAAGAAAGAGCGACGATTGCTTCATGTTCAAGCGTCGCAACGATGCATCCATCTATCTCGATGTGGACATCAAGAATGGCCCGCTCGCCGTGTGATTGGAATCGGTTGACGACATTTGATCGAACTGTTGCAATCGATCCGCCATGGGCTCTTCCGTGGTGGCGAATGATGCTGCGGGTGTGAATCCAACTTCCCCGAGCAACGAATTGGTGAACAGCGTTGTTGGCAAGCGCTGGCCACACCGCGGGATGGACATAGTTGTTCGTCAAACAGAAGTCGAGATCGTCGCCAGCGCGTTGACCATAGTCGGATCCCCATTCGCCAATCAGGGGGATCTCAAGAATAGGTAACGATTCGCCATCGCGCATTGGTGCGACCGGGCCCGAGTCTTTAACTGCAACAAACTGAGCGCGAGGTTGATCGGGTTCATCAGTGATTGCGTCAATTGTTGTGGCTTGCCCGTCATTGGTTGGCAAGCAACGCAAGGCATCACCATCAAAAACGGGGCGACGAAATCTCACTTCGCCTCCGCCGTTGTGCAACCACTTTTCTCCCCAAGCAACGATCAACGGATGCGTCAGATACGCGTACGTTGTTACTCCGGCGACGAGTGCTCGCGGAAATCCGGCTGCTTGTGCACCAGCGTCAGTGTGTATTGGGTTGCGAGCATGCTCGGCAAGATTTGATGCGTTGATGTGCCAAGTAATTGGTTGCGTCATCACAACGAAATCATTTGTTGTTTATGCGTTGACTCGAAAGTCGGTGACTTGAGTGTCTTCGGTTCCGAGATCGGTGAAGTTGTCGTAGGCCCGAGCGGCCATGAACTCTTTCCACGAGAATTCGCGGTAACGCGCCCCATCAGCACACAGCTCGGGGATCGGCTTGATCGTTGAATCGCGCGCCGGATTTTGGAAATACGGAATACTGAAACGGCGTTGCTGAGTCATTGGGACAACGCGGTGAACTGCAGCGCGATATCGGTCGTTGGTCCAGGCCTGCATGCAATCGCCGAGATTGATCACAATCGTTCCATCAGTTGGTGGAACATCAATCCAACCGCTGTCAAGCGATTCGGTTTGTAGTCCACCAACGTTGTCTTGTAACAACAAAGTGATGGTGCCGGGGTCGGTGTGATATCCGAGGGCTGTCGGGCCAAGTTCGGGGAGGCCTTCACGTTCAGCTTCGGGTACGGGGTCGCCGACTGGATAGTGGTTGAGTCGCATCATGCTTCCGTAGCGGCTTCCCATCATTTCTTTCTGCGAGCCTTCTGATAGTTGCAATGCGGAGTGGATCAGGGACAGCGTGCGATCGGCAAGATTGCTGAATTCGTCAAAGGCTTCGAGCAGCGTGTCACGAAATCCGGGCAGGTCACGCGGCCAGCGATTGCGAGCATCAATCTGTTCAATGGTCGGATCGAGGAAATCGAATACTTCTTTGTTATCGCGTTTGCGCTTAGTGAGCTCGCGGTCGTAGTAGCCCATGGGGTTTTCGATATCGCGAGTGATTTCATTTTTGATTGCGCGATCAGTATCAAAAAACCGAGCTGTTTGCTGCCAGGTGCGATTGATGAGGTCGTCAAGTCCGTGGCCGCTCAAAAGGAAAAACCCGTGGTCGCGGCATGCCGCATCAAGAGCGTCAAGAGACGTGGCAGTCGGGCGGGAAATATCAACGATCGGCACGGAAAGCACATGTCATGTTGGCACAAACGGACACTCAGGGGAAATGGTGTTCTGGGGATAGCGAACCCGACCCTTTATCGGTAATGATGGTGACGTGATTCACCATTACCTAGCCGCCCGTGCCGAACTTGATGCCCCCGGATCGCCTTTGGCGACCTCGATTGCCGAAGTAGGGGGGATTCCCGTCAAGGTGTACACCACCGCTCCGCCCAATATGCGGGTGATGTGGGAAGCCACGGCTGTTCACGCCGACAAGGACTACATCGTCTATGAAGATGAGCGTTACTCCTACGCCGAGATTCATGCACAGGTGCGCAAGCTTGCGCAGTACTTAGTGAGCCAAGGAATTGGTCGCCACAGCCGAGTTGCTTTGTCGATGCGCAACTATCCCGAATGGGTCGTGGGTTACTGGGCAACTGTTTCCATTGGTGCAGCCGCAGTTGGCATGAACGCATGGTGGACGCCTCCAGAAATGGAGTATGCACTCAATGACAGCCAGCCCGGTGTCTTGATCGTTGACGATGAGCGCCTTGAGCGTTTGAGCCAAATTGCGAACACGCCCAAGATGCATGTCATTTCAGTGCGCACCGATCGCGCTTTGCCTGCAGGTGGAGCGCGCTGGACTGATGTCATGGCCACTGCCGACCCCGGAGTTTTGCCAAATATCGAATTTGATCAGGATGATGACGCCACGATTTTCTACACCTCGGGCACCACTGGTTTCCCGAAGGGCGCGCAGTTGACACATCGTGGCTCGGTCGCCAACATTTTGAACCTTGTTGCGATGAATATGGCGTCGGCGATGGCCGAGCAAAAAGCCATCGCCGCTGGCGATGTTCCTGCTCCGACAGGTGAGCCCAAGGCTCCACTACCCCCGTGCTTCATGGCGCCGACACCGTTGTTCCACGTGACGGCATGTAACTGCATTTTGCACGCAGCAACGGCAAGTGGTGCCAAAGTTGTTTTGATGTACAAGTGGGATCCGGGCCGTGCACTTGAGCTCATCGAACGCGAACAAGTCACGAGCTTCTCTGGTGTGCCGACGATGAGTCGCGAAATGTTGTTGCACCCCGATTGGGACAAGCGCGACACCTCTTCAGTACAAGGCATGGGCGGCGGTGGCGCAGCATTGCAGCCCGACCTCGTGCACAAGATTGCTGGAGCGTTGAAGGGTGGCCAGCCATCAACTGGTTATGGAATGACCGAAACTCACGGAATCATTACAGCAAACGCGGCTCGTCTGTTTATTGCTAAGCCCGAATCATGTGGTCCACTGGTACCGACGCTTGAAGGCAAATTGGTTGATGAAGACGGAAATGATCTGCCAGCCGGACCCAACACTGTTGGTGTTTTGTGCGTGCGTGGCTCAATCGTGATTAAGGGCTACCTCAATCGCCCAGAGGCAACGGCCGACAGTATTCGAGACGGTTGGTTGAATACTGGCGACATTGCACGCATCGATGAAGACGGATTCGTGTACATCGTCGACCGTGCCAAAGACATGGTGATTCGCGGTGGTGAAAACGTGTACTGCAGCGAAGTTGAAACTGCGATCTACAACCACGATGCAATTGCCGAAGCCTGCGTTTTCGGCATTCCCGAAGAGCGACTCGGCGAAGAAGTTGCAGCGGTGATTGTTCTGCGTCCTGGCCGTTCACTCACCGAGAAAGAACTTCAAGAGTTCTTGTCCGGCACCATTGCCAAGCACAAGATTCCGACGAAGATCTGGTTCCGTGATGAACCAATTCCGCGTAACGCAAGTGGAAAATTCTTGAAGCGTGAACTGAAGAAAGAACTCACCGGAGAATAAATCTCGTAACCCGAACTACGGGGCAAGAGACTCTTCGGTACTCGTTTCGCTGGAATCAGAAGTCGGTATTCCGCAAACGTCAACAGTGAAGGCATCGATGGTCTCGCCGGCACTTTGAAGTTTGGGGTCACTCATGAATTCCATGAGCGAAGCAAGGGCCTCGGGATCGTTCTCATCTATGCCAACCAGTTTTTCCATGACGGGAATCAAGGTTTCAATGGCCTCTTTGAGTTCTGCAGTGGGTGCAGCTTCAGCAAGGTCAGTTAACAACTTTGTGGCTTCAGCGCTCGCTTCGGGATCCTCCATCGCATTTTCAAAAACTTGATCAGACTCGATGGCCTGCAGCATCGCGCAAAATTCAGCTTCGCTGGCTTTAGATGACAAGCCAGAATCACCTCCACAAGAGATGATGCTCAGTCCGAGAATTGGCAGAAGCAACACAACTGCACGGCGAGGACTCATGAATCGAGATGTGGTGTGAATGAAGGTCATGACAAACCATACCACTACGGTTTTCTCCAAAGAGACGACCCCGCCGACCCTCCCCTATTTGAGGAGTAGTTCGAGGGTGTCGATTTCTGATTTTTGTGCCTGAATAATGGCGTCGGCTAATTCTTGAACGGGAGCGGACTTGCCCTCTGCTTTGACTGTGTCGGCCATTTTGATCGCACCTTTATGGTGCGCAATCATGGCACTCACCCAGGCCTGGTCAAATTCTTCGCCGCTCATTTGTCCGAGCGCACTGAGTTCATCAATGCTCAGCATTCCCTCCATCGTCATGCTGTGATCTTCTGACATGTCCATCAGAGGTTGATCCCACTCGCTGAGCCACTGCGTCATGACATCAATTTCTGGGTCTTGAGCAGCTTTGATTTGTGATGCCAGAGCCTTCACTTGTTCGCTGGCCATCAGTGTCGGATCAAGCGCCATGTCGGCAAGTTCAAGTGCTTGCTCGTGGTGCGGGATCATCATTTGGGCGAACATGATGTCGGCATCATTGAAACCGCGTTCGGAGCCTGTCACGTCCGTATTAGTCGAACCAGTTGACATATCTGACATGTTGTGGGATTCACCGCCGCATGCTGTGAACAAAAGTGTTCCAGTAACCAAAGCTGCTGTGATTCGGTTTTTGTGGGACATTTCAAGCTCCTAATTTCTATTGGTCAAATGACTAGTTAAAAGATGAAGTAACAAGAATTGATGTCAATGCGAGAACTACGACTCCACAAACCAATTCGGTGTAACTGGCGCGTAATAGCAAAGTGGATCGTTTGATCATTGGAGAATCTTCCTTCGGTATATTCTTCAAAAGCCTTCGTCGATTGACGTCGCCTACTTTGAGCATCAGACCAACTGCGAGAATTTTGAGAAGAAGTATCTGTCCGTGTCGCTCGCCGAAAAGTGAAGAAAGGCTGACTCCATGGAGTCGAAGAGTCTGAATGAGGCCGGTGACAACGATGGTGATCACTGCGTATTGGGCATAGCGACCATAACGGGTGTATGTCAGTAGTGCGCTCTTGGCGTCAAGTAAAGGAATGACAGCCAGTGCAAGAACGGCAAGACCTCCCAGCCAAACAGCAGAGGCCGCAACGTGCAGTACGTCGACCGGGATTCCGAGAAGGGGGAGCGCTTGAGAACGAGAGTGACTGGTGTACGCCAAGGTGATGAGATAAGCGCCAATCAACCCAATGGCTTGACGCTCTTTGATGGTGTTCGTCAGTTGAGGCCAAGCGATAATGGCTGCATAAGAAATTGCGGCTCCGCTCAATGCTCGTGTCAACATCATGGACCCCGGCGTCGTACTGAACAAATCAAAAGTATCTAAGGGAGCCTTGAAAAATGAATACCCGTTAACGTCGGCGAGAAAAATCCAGCCTTGAAGAAGCGGGACGACTGTTATCGCTGCCGCGGACATCAGCAACAGGCGTCGACCCATCGCAGCCACCAGTGCTCCTTCGGCCAGAAACATCTCTGCGAAGACAAGACCAATAAGAATGAGAATTGCGAGATACCCAAGTGATCTGAGCGACCAGCGAATGACCTCGGGGACTGGATCGGAATCGCTGAACTCACCCGCACTTTCGACGCTCTCGGTGGGCGCTAAAGAGTTTGAGGATGGGGTCGATGAGGTTGGTAGAGGCGAAACGGTGGTCGAAGAAACCAGAGGACTTGCCACTTCGGGGTTAACCACCGATGTTGTGGTCGGGGGAACCGCGATCGTTGTCGTGGCCGTTGCGTTCACAGAAAACGCGACACGTCCTGAAACGACGTGCCCATCTGAGCTGACTAATTTCCAGCGGGCTGTGATTTCCCCAGTGAGCGACGTTGGTAACGAGGCAACGACGATGTTGTCGGTGGCACCATGAGTTGGACTGGCTAGTTGTGTGCGAATTCCATCGCCGTTGATGACTTCACCCGAAAATGAGTCAAGTGGCACCGATTTAGTGAATGTTATGGTCCATCCACTTGGCGAAGTTTCAAGTAAGTCACCCTCAGATGGGGAACTGCTGTCAAAGGCATTGTGGGCCAAGGCGGGATTGACGCCGAACGCGAAAAATGCGACAAGAAGGCCGAGCAAGAAAACAGTGAATTTTGACCTTGAATCAATTTTGACTTTCATGAACTTGCTCCTCAATCAATTTCAGGACCTTACTCAGAAAGTTCTTCAAAAAGGGTTCAGGTGACGAATGTCTTAGCGGGGCTCGCTCACTCTTTCAAGAGTGACGACGACTCCGCCCATATCGGGCCTGGTCCAAATCATGTGGCCATGTTCGTTGAGTTGTCGTGTCACCTGAATCCCAGGCATACCAATGGGTCGAAGCACGAAGACCTCGTCTTCGTAAGAAGCGACGACGTGAATTGGTGTCGTGTAGTCGAAGACCGAGACATCGTGCACGCCGTTCTCTTCGGTGCCGTCAGCGAGTGCGTCAGCAATAGTTCCGCCACCACAATCAACGATGCGATTTCCGCATTGTTCAATGCGTTCGGTATACGACATCAAGCGATCGTCGGGTGCGACTGTTTCGCCACCTCGGGTTGCAGTGACAACTTTCCAAATGCCGCGTAAGTCGGGTGCACCTTCAACGAGTGGCTCGGTGCAGCGGCCAAGTATGAGCGGTGGAAAGGTTGGTCCGTAACCACCTGGGGGAGTGTGAGCGATGGGGATCTCGGAACATTTCACGAGATCACGATACGCCAAGTGATCACTTACCTAGCTCGCGGCTTCCATCTGGGCCACAAAAACCGACATGTCGAAGTAATCGCGCCATTCAGAGATTTTTCCGTGAGTGACCTTAAATACTCCGATGACCGGAAGTTCGGCCCAACCATTTGGTAATTGATGACGATCGAGTCGTTCAAGAAATACGGTATCGCCGTCAACTGACACGGTTTTGATGATGAATTCATTTCTAATGACATTGGCGAAAGCTGGTTCAAGTACCGAGCGCATGCCAGCAGGTCCGTGAACGGTTCCGGCTTCAAACCCAAAAGGCACATTGATATAAACCAAGTCATCGGCGACAAATTGGACCGCTTGGTCGATGTTGTTGGTTTCCATGACTTTGAGGAAGGCATTGATGACGTCGAGAGCCGGTGTTGAGTTCATGATGATGTCCGTTCGGTGGATAGGTAGTCAAAAATAACGATGGAGACTCCTCCAAAAACGATGGAGGCGAAAACGGTTGTTGAAGCAGATCCGGTGTAGCCGTACAACTGTGGAGCAAATCCGTGGGCGATGGAGTCAAAGGTCAGTGCCCCAATCGTTGCAATTGTGGCGTTTAAGGCGTGCGGGTGTTTAATCGCTTTCTCCCACCACCGGATAATGACGACAAAAACTGGTGCAGTGGCTAGGCCAACTGCGAAAAGAATGAGACGTCCTGAAAGTTTTGTCGGGAGGTCATCGGGGAGTAGTCGGAATATGAGAGCAACGCTGAAAGCAAGAACGATCCCTGTGACGAACATTGGAAAATGCGACTTCACTTTTTGCATGTGGTCTCCTTTTGTAGTGCTAACTACAAAGACAATAAATGAAGTAACCGATACAGTCAAGAGCGTGGGCTATCGCCATGACCAAGAATCTATTTTGAAAGCATCGATGCAAGTCGTGTTGGCCGAGGGGGTCAGCGCCTTGAGTTATGGGCGAGTTGCCAAAGAACTTGCGATTAGTGACCGAATGGTGGTGTATTACTTTCCAGCTAAGGCCGATCTGATCAGTGCCGTCATTGTTGCGATTGGCGGCGAGTTACAACTTATGCTTGAAGAAGCATTTGGCTCTGAACCTCTGAGTGCAAAAGAGTTGATGCGCCGAGCTTGGCCGGTGTTGTCCGTGAAAAAGGCGCAACCGATGTTCAACGGATTCTTTGAAGTGATTGGATTGGCAAGCGCCGGACAGTCACCGTATGTCGAACTGGCACCGGTGCTTCTGAACGGCTGGATTGATTGGTTGGCCGATCGGGTGAAAGCACAAAGTGCTGTACGTAGACGAGAGATCGCTGCAAGTGTTGTTGCTCAAATCGATGGCTTGTTAATGATTCGGCGAATCAGTGGGGCACGAATCGCCAACGCAGCAGCCCGAGAATTAGGAATTGGTTAGTCAGGGTTTTTGCAACATTGTCCAATTCTTCAAAAGGCATCTAAGATCGCAGAGTGAAGTTAGAGACCGGCACAACTGATCTTCTGTGTGAACTTCGCGACGATGGTGTTCTTGTCGCAACTCTGAATCGACCAGAGACGCGTAATGCATTCAGTGCTGCCATGGGTCGCGCGCTCGGCGACATTTACGAAATGGCCGATACCGATGACGCAGTGCGAGTTGTCGTTGTTACTGGAACTCCGCCAGCCTTCTGCGCCGGCGCAGATTTTTCGCATGGTGCTGAAGTCTTTGAACGAACAGAAGACGCAGAGTTCACGTCAAATCCAGTCAACCCGCCGGCATGGAAGATTCGTAAACCAGTGATTGCTGCAATCAATGGTCATGCGATCGGTATTGGCCTCACGCTTGCTCTGCACTGCGATCTGCGGTTCATTGCACGTGACGCGAAATACGGAATTGTGCAAGTACGCCGAGGGATCTTGCCCGATGCCATGAGTCATTGGACTTTGCCGCGATTAGTGGGAATTGCCAAAGCCGCCGACATCTTGCTGACCGGACGAACCTTTAACGGAACGGAAGCAGTTGAACTGGGTATTGCAACGAGTGCCTTTGCTCACGATGAAGTTTTGCCTCACGCTTTAGAAGTCGCTCACGATATTGCAGTGAATACTGCTCCGGTTTCGGTGGCGCTTAGCAAACGTTTGTTGTGGGAGTCGTACTCAATGACAGCCGAGCAAATGAATCAAGCTGAAAGTGATTTGCATGTGCACTTGATGGGGCGAGCCGACGCGCGTGAGGGCGTCACTTCATTTCTTGAACGACGCGAACCGCAATGGTCACTCAGCGTCAATAAGGATTGCCCAGATTTCTAGGCGGTGACAATTCCTTGTACTTGTTTGATTGTTCCTTCGTATCCCTCGCTAGTCGCCGATAGTGGGGGACAATAGAAACATGACAAGCACAGTGGTGGTTTTCCTCGTCGTCGCATCAATTTTCTCGATCGGCGACTGGTGGGCAGTTCAGGTTGCGAAGAAATCTTTTGAGTATGTGTGCAAACCTCTAGCCACCGTTGGTTTTCTCGCCATGGCCATTGCAATTTCAAGCGCCGAGAGTATTCCGCAAGCGTGGCGAATCGTTGCTCTGGTCTTCTGTTTACTGGGCGATGTATTTCTGATGCTCCCGCGTGATGCATTCGTGCCTGGGCTTGCGTCTTTTGCGATTGCGCAAATTTGTTTCGCCGTCAGCATGTTGACCCAAGATGTGACGTCAACTCGACTCGTAGTAGGCCTTGTGATGGTTGTGCCGATCACGATCTTCTTGGCGCGTCGTTTCGTGAAATCAATTTCAACATCTGGCCACAAAGAACTAGTTGTTCCCGTAGTTGTTTACATGATGGTGATTGCCGCCATGGCTGTCAGCGCAATCGCTGGCGGAACTGCGATTGGTATTGCTGGAGCAGCATTCTTCTTGTTGTCTGATGCGTTGATTGCCGAACATCGATTCGTCAAAGAACGCTCGTGGCAACCAGTCGGCATTATGGTGACCTACCACGTGGCCTTGGCAGGCCTGGCTCTCGGCTTGTTGTAGAGACGACTGTCGCGGTATTCGGCGCGAGATAAATGACAGACTTGATTTGCGGCGAACTCAGAACATCAGCGACAGGCTGAAGTCGGTTCTAGATGTCCTTGCACCCTGGGTCTGATTGAGCCAGTTCAACGAACTGCTTCACCCCTTCGTAACTCTCAAATTCGAACTGAGTCGCGAGCACGACAGGCGAGACACCTGATATGAGTCTTTCTGAAAGTGATGCGATATCGCTCGTTAAACGCTCACCGAACTTTTGCAATTCAACGGGAAGAGTTTGAATATATGTTGCAGTCATGAGAGTCAAGGAGACATCTACCGAGTTCTGGGCGTTGTCGGCCATGCTGCCTGTCGCAGGAATCCCGTCGAGAAGCCCCGACACCATGAGCATCGCCATCTCCCTTCGCGCCCAACACAATGGACCAAGTGGCGTACCGACATCATTCCGATTCAGAGGGGGAGACACAACAGGTGGCTGAATATCGACTGCCGTAGGGACTGGGGCGGAAGGTGTTGGCGCAGATGCGTCAGAACTAGTTAGTGGCGCTACAGAAATCTCGACCGGTGAGACGCTCCCACAGGAACTGAGGAGTATTGCCGTCAAGGTCAGAGCTGGAAGGATCTTCATGTTGGAAATTGTCACTCCAGGATCCACCTTTGCTTGTGGTTTGATTGCGCAAGCACTCTGTCGTTGAGCCTAAATCATTGTTCAAAGTAGTTGCGCCACAAGTGAGCGTTGTGGCTTCTTGTGTGCAGCCATGAAGGTCGCTGTAGACGGTGACAGATACATGTTGCACCCCTCCTAAAGCCTTGTCAGGAGAGATGAAGCTCAGTGATCAACGTATTGGTGGAGCTGGGGGGAATCGAACCCCCGTCCATCAGGCGATGAGCGTTCGTGATACGACCATTCCCGATTTCGAGACTGACGCAATCTCACCGACGGGTCGGATATTTCCTATTGCTAGAAAACCACGGCACGTCTTTGCGTGCGGTCAGCGAACTTTCTCGCGGTCAGCGTTCTTTCTAGCTGTCATCCCCCGCTTCTGTTGCCGGGCTGCGGTGGATCGGCCCCGTGCGCCATTTCTGGTCACGATGTCTCTTTACAACCTGAGAATCAGGCGGCAAGAGCGAATTGCTGGTTGGCAATTCTGTTTTTGCCCCGTTTAACGATTCTGAGCAAATCGGGTCGCACGCTCGGCCACCGGAACTCATGTCGAAACCTGTCAGCCCCAATAACGTCAATGCACTCATCACCCTACAGGCGTGGGTGGGTGATTGATTTAGCACGAGGTAGAGGTTTTCGGTGCCGAAAACCAATCTGAAGTTTTTGGGCGAGAATTGAGGGTTTTATCTACCTAAGGATTGACAATACATATGATGAAAAACTATGGAATTCGCCTCATTTCTGGTTTTTGAATCTGAACATTTGAACCTCTCGCTAGCGAAAAAATCATTTGATCCTGCCCGTTTCAGTTCTACTTTGGGTTCGGCCTCTGGTGCACTTGAGATTGCCAAACCTTCCGAAGATCTTCATTTGATCGGACAAATCGAGAGAGATTTGGCTAGCAATATTGCTTTCGGAAAAGTCGTGAACTTGCAGGTTTGGCATTATTTTTTCGGCATTTACGTCGTTGAGTTCTGCGTTGATGTTGCCCCAACTGTGGTCACTAGGGCGACAATTCTTGAATGGGACAATCAAACCGATGTCTTGCAGGACCTAGTAGCAACACATCTTGAACGCAATTTGCATGAGACAATTCGGCCTAAGTGGTCAACAAGTTTGTTCCTCGGTCAAAGTGGCGACTCCATGAATGCCGATGTGATGAATATCTTGCCGAAGGTAACTCGAACAGTGAAAGCAAGTCCTTCAGGATTTATCACGGGTGGCCTTTGTGGGATAGGGATTTCGTGTCTCGAGTTTGATTCGGCGCAAGTTGTTCCTGCAACGAATTTGTCAATAGATGAAATGAAGAGTCGAATTATGGAAACGGAGCGAGACGCCGTTGCCTTCTGCGCAGGTGTCTACCGTTTTCACGATCGTCTGTTAAAGGAGTACACGGATCTGCTCGCGGGGACTAAGAAGTTGAAACTGTCTCAATCGGCAATGGAATTCCGCTATTTCGAATCAATGCGTACTAATCACGATCTTCATTTAGGTCCAAACGAAAGAACTATCAATGAAGGTCTATGGGAAGTTTGGGACATGGAGAAGTTGACTGCTTCAGTGGAAGCCTCTGCGGGTCGGCTTGAGAGGGAGATGGGTAATCGTCAAGGCAAAATAATGGGGCAGATGCAGATAGCAGTGGCCTTGGAGGGAGCAGTGATCGCGGCTTTGGTGGCCGTGCGGCCATTAGAAAGAGCTTTGAAGTTGGAAGAAAGTTTTACCTCTGATGTCATCGTGGCTACCGGAATGGCAGTACTGATGGGCGGCTTCCTACTTGGTTGGCGTTTTTTCTCCTCGAGAAAATCTGGTAGATGATGTCGTGGCCACAAAGCGCGGACAAAGTTACGTGAGATACCCCGAGAACTAACTCTCCGTGAGGTTTTAAATCTTGCCTTTGCGCTGACGTCCCATTTCGCGATCAATATCGCGTTGGGCATCTTTCTTTGCCAATGCCTGCCGCTTGTCGCCCTTGGTTCGGCCTTGAGCGAGTGCAAGTTCAACCTTTGCCCGACCATCTTTGAAATACAAACTCAACGGAATCAGCGCTAAACGTTCTTGTCCAACTCGCGCCGACAAACGAGCGATTTCGCTGCGGTTTAACAACAATTTTCGCGGGCGATTGGGGTCGTGTGCACCAACGCCATGGGCGAATTGATATGGCGAAATGTGCATACCTTCAAGCCACACTTCACCATTGTTGAATCGGGCGTACGTATCAACGATCTGCACGTGACCTTCACGCAAGCTTTTGACCTCGCTACCTTGCAACATGATGCCGGCTTCAACCACATCCAAAATGGTGTAGTCGTGTCGCGC
>Ga0255112_1000220_pt1 | contig 17278 bp, 16 predicted proteins | sample Law_Yuk_RepB_8h_FD_188470 | JGI IMG/M metagenome (GOLD analysis project Ga0255112, IMG submission 188470) | Freshwater microbial communities from St. Lawrence River, New York, United States - Law_Yuk_RepB_8h | ecosystem: Environmental > Aquatic > Freshwater > River | place: USA: New York... | reverse complement strand
CCGTGTTGTGAAGCATGTTGAGGATCGCGAACAATTCCAAGAATGTGATAGCTCTGATCAAAGAATCCAAGCTTTTCTTTCAAGCCGTGGTCGCCTAATTGTTCGCCGTGATCTGCTGTCACGATGATGACAGTGTTTTCCCACATGCCGAGTTCAACCAATGTGTCCCACACGCGACCGAGTTGCTCGTCAACATCGCCGATCATGCCGTAATACTGCGCAATCATGTGCCGAATTTCCGACTCATCGGTTGGTGCTGCTGCGCCTGGAATTTGCAATGCGAAATCGTGGAAAGGGTGACGCTCATCTGATGGGCTTAGTGGCATCGGAACATCTGCTGGGTCGTAGGCAGTTGACCATTTACCTGCAGCCGAATATGGAGGATGCGGGCGAAGGTAACTGGCATGTGCAAACCACGAACTGTCTTGTTCGCGCAACCATGCAAGGAAGTGATCGGTAAGAAACGCTGACATTCCAAACTCTGCAGGCCGCGCTGGTTCGCTCAGCAACGCCTGCTGCGCATTCATTGGCACATCAAATCCATTGGCGCGCAGGTGTTCGATCCACAAGGTGTGAGGTTCGGGAATAAACAGTTTGCAGTCAAAGCCTGGAAGCACTTCTTCGTAAGAGTTCAGCCGCGAATCGTTTGGGTCTGCAATGTCGCGTGGGTCTGTTGCTTGGTCGGTGTAGCCAAACAACACAGGTGAGTATCCCGCGCGTTGTGCAAGCAGCGCAACATTGTCGAATCGCCTGTCGAGTGGTGTGCCATTGGCAACTACGCGATGATTCATTTGGTACATGCCCGTATACAAACTTGCGCGACCGGGGCTACACGGTGCACATTGGCTGTAGTGCTTGGTGAGGCGCACGCCTTGTTGTGCAAGTCGATCAAGATTCGGCGTTCGAACGAGTGGATGGCCTGCAATGGACAAGCAATCTGCACGGAATTGATCCAAAGTTATGAGCAGGACATTCGGCTTCATTGAATGTGAAGCGTAGTGTGATTGCTATGAATTCTGCTGAGTGCACCACGGTGATGGTGGATCCGGGCACTGGTGTGATGCTGCGAACGGTGCGCTGGGGAAATGCCCCAGACGCAACGCTTGCTCCATTGGTGCTCATTCACGGGCTGGCTTCAAATGCAATGTTGTGGGAGGGCGCGGCACTGGAGTTCGCTGCCCTCGGTCATGCGGTGGTGGCAGTCGACTTGCGTGGGCATGGCTTGAGTGAAAAACCCATTGACGGATACGACATGCAGACGGTGACGAACGATGTAGCTGGTTTGTTGCGAGTGCTTGCAACACAGGGGTTTGTTCGGCCTGTAGTTGCTGGTCAGTCGTGGGGCGGCAACGTGGTTGTCGAACTTGCTCACAAATATCCCGAACTTGTGCGCGGGGTGGTTGCTGTAGATGGCGGATTCCTTGAACTGCAGGAACATTTTCCGCAGTGGGAAGAATGCTCAGTGGCACTTCGTCCACCAAATTTATTGGGCACTCCTGTGGCGCGTATGCGCGGATACATGGAAGGTTCGCATCCCGATTGGCCAAAGACGGGTATCGACGGCTCGATGGCAAACTTTGAACAGTTACCTGACGGAACTATTCGTCCGTGGCTTACGTTGGAGCGTCACCTGATGGTGTTGCGTGGCTTGTGGGAACACAAGCCCACTCATATATATAAGGACATCTCGGTGCCCGTGATGTTCGTTCCCGCAGAAGGACCCGGCGGCGTGTTTTCAGATACAAAACGCCAGGCAGTTGAACGCGCTTTGCATAGTGTGCCAAAAGTGCGGGTTGAATGGTTTAGTCCTGCAGATCACGACTTGCATGCACAACACCCCGTGCGTTTTGCTCAAGTAGTGCATACAGCAACAACAGATGGGTTCTTTTTATGACGCTTCCACGCATGTTGGTCATTATGGGTTCTGGTGAAACCGCGCCAACCATGGTGCCAACACACCGATTAATTTCTCGTATGTTGCCAAGCCCTGCGCGCGCAACATTGCTCGACACGCCATACGGGTTTCAAGAAAACGCTCCAGAGTTAGCGTCAAAAGCGGTGGAGTATTTCAACACCAGCATCAATATGAAGTTGGACGTTGCTGGGCTTACTCAACTGATTGGTGCAGATGCGTTGACTGTTGAGCGCGGCCTGCAACTCGTTGCCGATGCACACTATGTATTTGCGGGCCCGGGTTCGCCAACGTATGCATTGCGTCAATGGAGCGGAAGTCCACTTGCTGGTTTGCTTGCGAAGAAGCTGCGCGATGGCGGAGTAGTCACATTCGCATCTGCTGCAGCGTTAACGCTTGGCAGATTCACACTTCCTGTGTATGAAATTTACAAGGCAGGTGCAAACCCGTATTGGCTAGAGGGTCTAAATATTCTTGGTGAAATTGGCGTGAATGCTGTTGTCATTCCGCATTACAACAATGCTGAAGGCGGACATCACGACACTCGTTTTTGTTACATGGGCGAACGTCGCCTTTCAGTAATGGAGACAGAGTTGCCCGACGACGTATACGTCTTGGGAGTAGATGAACACACCGGCCTGATGCTTGACCTCGATGCAAATACTGCAACGGTGGTGGGTAAAGGAGTGATCAGTGTGCGACTGCGCGGAGGCACTACCGAAATTGCAAGCGGCGAAGTGTTCTCCATTGATCGTTTGCGTAACCCATGGTCGGATGCGGTAGCACCAGTAGTTGTTGCGACTGCACCAGCCGATTCGGTAGTTGTTGAAGCACTGGACAGCGATCTTCGGCAAGCAACTGATCGTTTGAACGTTGCATTTCAGGTGGCAATAGATAATGCAGATGCAGACGCTGCCGCTCGTGCCGCGCTTGAACTTGATGATGCGATTGCGGGTTGGTCGGTGGACACTCTGCAGAGTTCTGACGCTGATTATGCGCGCAGCGTATTGCGCAGCATGGTGACGCGTCTTGCAGGTGCGGCCACAGGTGGGTTGCGTGACCCTCGCGAAGTGGTGGGGCCGTTCGTGCAGATTCTGCTTGACCTGCGTGCGCAGGTGCGCGCCGATAAGCGATTCGATTTGTCCGACATGATTCGTGATCGTTTCGCCGAAATCAACGTTGAGGTTCGCGACACCCCGCAGGGCGTTGAATGGGGCTTCCGCCAAGAGGGTTAGGCCCACACATCCTGGTGTAGGGAAATTGTGGTCAATATTTAAAGCAAATGTGACTACAATTAAAAGATGAAGAAAATCGCTCAAACCCGTCAAGTTGAAGTCGGAATTCGTGACTTGAAGAGCCAATTCAGTAAGTACATCGATCGTGTCCAAAAGGGAGACGAAATCATCGTGACAGAACACGGAAAACCGGTTGCGCGCATAAGCCCAGTCAGTGAATCAAAACTCATACTCGAACGTTTAATTGCCGAAGGTAAGGCGCGACCAGCTCTTACGAGACGTAAAACGCTTCCACCACCAATAGATCTTGGTTTCAGTCTCTCTGATGCAATCATCGAAGATCGCAGATAATGATCACCTATTTTGACTCATCTTCACTCGTCAAATTTGTCATTACTGAAATCGGTTCAAAACAAAATCTGAGTATATGGAATCTCAGTAGCGAGAAGGTGACCTCTCAATTGGCGCGAACTGAAATGCATTCAACGCTCATGAGAAGAGTGCGCGAAGGAAGCATGCCGGCAAGTGCTGTTCGGGGGCGTCTAGATGCAATGCACAAACTTTTTGCAGATGTGGTTCTCGTTGACATTTCTTCCGAGGTCATTGACGCATCCTGTGAGGTAGTGCAGGCATCGTCGCTAAAGAGCGCGGATGCAATTCATTTAGCAACGGCACTCATAGTGCGTGCCGACCTCTTCTCAAGTTCGGATAAAAAACTGTGCGCCGCAGCGTCCGAAAGTGGAATTGCAGTTACAGACCCAACCGAGGGTTAGATGGTCGTGGTAGTGAGGTCGTCACCAAGCACGATTTCACCAGCAAAATACTTTGCAGCGAATGCGCGCCATTCCTCTTCTTGACCTGGCTGCATTGACGGAACGTAGTGCGTGAGAATTAATTTCTTAATTCCAGCCTTAGTTGCGGTTTGTGCAGCCTGCTCAACCGTTGAGTGGTAATCCAAAATGTCTTGGAAACGCTTGTTGTTAATGAGCTTGACTAAGTCTTCGCGGATCACGGTCTGCACGTAGGCATCGGCACCGGCACAAATTTCGTCCAGCGTGTCGCACGGAATGCCATCGCCACCAAGCACTACTGACTTGCCATCGTGCTCTAAACGAAATGCAACCGTTGGCTCAACAGGTTGATGGTGAGTGCGTGCAACTCTTACTTGCACATCGCCAATTGCAAATGTCGCTCCAGGCTTTACTTCGGTAACCACCACATTTGGCTTATAAGTAAGCGTGTCGGTGTGATGCGCAAGACGGTATGAAATATCTGGCGCCAGCATCATCAAAATTCCGTCCACCACCGTTTGGGTTCCGGGAGGCCCATACACATTGAGCGGTGTTTCAATGCCAGTCATGACCCAATGAGTCGTGATGACGTCATTCAAATCGGTGATGTGGTCACTGTGTAGATGGGTAATGAGTACAGCATTCAGCAACACGGGCAATGTGCCGGCACCTGCAAGGCGCATGACGACTGCACGTCCTGCGTCCACGAGGATGGTTTGTCCACCTGCGCGAATCAATGTTGCTGGCCCGCCGCGACGCGCGTCGGGTATTGGGCTTCCAGTGCCAAGCAGCGTGATTTCCATTGTGGTGTCCTTTACAAAGGTGTTGATGCGATGAATGAATTAATGAGTGCGGCGAGTTCTTCGCCTTTGTCTTCTTGAATGAAATGCCCGCCACCTTCGATGGTGACGTGTGGTTGGTTTTGCGCTCCTGGAATCAACTTCATGAATGGTTTTGCGCCGCCTTTGGTGACTGGGTCTTTGTCGCCAAAGCAGCACAGAACTGGGCGCTCAAACTTCTTCAGAATTTCCCACGCTGCAACGTTGTCGTTGTATGCAGGGTCGGTAACCGAAGTTGGAACAAACGATGGGAAAATTCGCGCGCCGGCCTTATACGTGTCATCGGGAAACGGTGCATCGTATGCAGCGATGGTGGCTTCGCTTAAATCGGTTGCGCTTCCACCATTGACGATTACGCCAATTGGGAACACCTTCGAATTCTGAGAGAAGTCGCGCCATGCAATAAAGGCATCAGTTGGTGGTTGCTCGCCAGTTGGAAGTCCGGTGTTGCTGACGACGATGCGCGAGAACCGCTCGGGTTCTGCCGCAACCAAGCGAAGACCAACGAGTCCGCCCCAGTCTTGACCAAAGAATGTGGCCTTGCGAATGGAAAGGTGATCAAAGAGCAACTCGGCCATCCACTGCACGTGTCGCGAATATGAATAATCGGTCATTTCGGTTGGTTTGTCTGACTTTCCAAAACCCACGAGGTCTGGAGCAATCACACGATGACCCGCTGCAACAAAAAACGGAATCATTTTGCGGTATAGGTATGACCACGATGGTTCACCGTGCATCAGCAGCACGATGTTGCCATCGCGTGGGCCTTCGTCTATGTAATGAACGCGGAGTTTTCCACCGTCTAGATCATCGATCTCGGCATAGTGAGGGGCAAACGGATAATCGGCAAGATTGTCAAACCGAGCGTCTGGCGTGCGTAGTGATTTCATTGGAGTGCCTTTCGAATACCTTCGGAAAGTATTGACTTAATTGTGTGAACTGACATCTTTTGATCTGAGCGCATCATGTCGTAAGTCTCAAACGTGCTGAGCGCATCGATTGTGGCTGTTGCAATTTGTTGTTGCGACTTGTCGAAAGCGGAGAGTTCCTTCGCAAAATGCAGCGTTATTTGAGCACGGAGCAATTTGCGACCGAAGACAAGCTGATTTTTGATGATGGGGTTTTTGAATGCAAACGATCGTGCAGCCGGAGCAATTTTTTCGTTCATGGTGTAAATACGAACACGCTGATTGACGAAGTTTTCAATCTTCGTATCAAGCGAACCGACACCGACATCATCAATAAGTGCAAATTCGGTTTCCTTGGAAAATGCCAAGTCGCACACAGAGCGGTACAGATCGTCGACATCGTCGAAGTAGCGGAAGATGGAACGTTCTGAAAGACCGGCTTTGCTAGCGATGAGTGCTGCACTGATTTCGGTTTCTCCATTTTCAATAAGCCCGAGTAGAGCATTGACGATGTCCTGCCGGTTGCGCTCGCGTCGCAGGCTGCGACCATCAATTGAAACTGAAGGAATATTCGTCACGTCGTTATGAAGTAATTCCGTCAACCGAAGCAGAAAGTGTCATGGCGTAACTTTCGCCAGTTGAAAGCCCGTTGATTGACGCAACAAGTGCGTCTGCTTCTTGCTCGGTGGCAACGTGAACAAATTGCACAGTGTCAAACTTGCGACCGTCACCAATGATGGTTCCTTCAGCGCGCATGCCAACTGCTTTTGGCAATGAACCAAGAACCAGTTCACGGTCTGCTGCTTGGCGGACCACCATGACGATGTTGCGTAGGCCAAAATCTTCTGGACGAGTACGTGTATCGAGTGCTTCATCAACTGGCCTGCAACACACAATGGTGGTGCGCTTCATGCCGGCAGCCTTGTGCTCGTGCTTCTCGGCGAAGTCTTTGCGCTGCTGCATATCGATAAATGATTTACGAGTTGCGTAACGCACGATGGCAATGCGATCCCAGTCTTCGTCGCCAATGTGATTCTTCGTTACGTCGGCAACGAACACAATGTCGGCGCCGATCTTGTTCAGAATTGATGCTGGGTTGTACTTGTCGTCAGCTTCGCGACCACTCACTTGTGGTGCATCGGTGCTGCTGTATTGGGCAACGTCGTGGTACTTCATGAGGTTGACCATGAAGATTGGTCCGTCTTGCTCTGGGGGAGTTGTCGCAAGTTTCGCGGCATAGTCCAAGTCGATTCGGCCGTATTTGTGCTTGAGATTTGGTGTTTCTTCTGCGGACATCGTTTCCCCCTTGATGTGTTTTGACAGACTCTATGACAAAACATAGAGTCTGTGCAAGGGGGCATAAGCAATGAGTCAATACGAGCCGAGTTTTACGGGCAAGATCAAAAACACCTATCAGGAGTCAACTCCTTCATGGCCCGAATTGCCGAATGCGCTTGGTGGACCAAACGTCATCACCATCGTGTTTGATGACTTGGGCTTTGCTCACCCCAGTTGTTTCGGCAGTGAAATTCCAACGCCCAATATTGATTCACTCGCAGCAACCGGGTTGCGGTACACGGGTTTTCACACCACTGCGTTGTGCTCACCTTCGCGCGCATCGTTGCTTACGGGACGCAATCACCACTCGGTTGGAATGCGCGGAGTGTCGAACTGGAATACAGGTTTTCCCAACATGCGTGGCGGAATTTCGCCGCGCGCAGGAACTATTGCAGAAGTATTGCGCGCGCAGGGGTACGCCACATTTTGTGCAGGTAAGTGGCACTTGGCGCCAATGGAAGAATGCTCGGCTGCTGGCCCGCATCACAACTGGCCGCTACAAAAAGGCTTTGATCGTTTCTACGGATTCTTAAATGGTGAAACCGATCAGTTCTATCCAGAACTGACACAAGACAATCAGCACATACTTCCGCCGCGCACACCGGAAGAGGGCTACCACCTCACCGAAGACTTGATTGATCAATCAACAACCTGGATGCGTGACTTGGTGTCGGTGCGACCAGACAGACCATTTTATTTGTACTTGGCATTTGGTGCACAACACGCACCGCATCATGCACCCGATTCGTACTTGGCGAAATGGCGTGGCAAGTTTGATGAGGGTTGGGACGTGCATCGCGACAGAGTGTTTGCACGTCAGAAAGAAATGGGAATTATTCCTGAAGGAACAACGCTTGCCATGCGCAACCCTGGTGTACGCCCGTGGGTGGAGCTGACGAAGAACGAGCAGTTGTTTGCGTGCAGGCTGCAAGAAGCCTTTGCCGCAATGCTCGATCACACTGATGCCCAAATTGGCAGACTGCTTGCATTTTTGGAAGAGCGTGGAATGACTGACAACACCATGATTGTGTTGTTGTCAGACAATGGCGCAAGCCGCGAAGGCGGACCACAAGGTGTGATGGACGAGTGGAGCTTCTTCAACAGCGAATGGGAAAATGTTGACGAAATTGTTGCCAACAGGCTCGACTACATCGGCACGAAGAAGGCGCACTCGAATTATCCGTGGGGATGGTCACAGGTTGGCAACACACCAAGTCGTTGGTACAAGTCGCAAACCTACGGCGGCGGAATTCGTGACTCACTCATCATTAAATGGCCAAAGGAGATTGCCGACCCTGGTGCAGTGCGCACTCAGTTCTGCCATATTTCCGATATTGCATCAACCGTGTATGAATCAATTGGAATTGAGCAGCCAAAAATGCTCAATGGTCACGAGCAAATGGCAATGCATGGTGAAAGCCTGCGGTACACATTTGGCGGACCAGTGCAGGGAACCAAGCGCGGGCCGCAATATTTCGAAATGATGGGGCATCGTGCCATTTGGTCGGATGGATACAAGGCAGTCACATTCCATGACCAAAACGTGCCATATGAAAACGACACGTGGGGCTTGTACAACCTGAATGAAGACTTCTCAGAAATGCATGACCTGTCGTCAAAAGAGCCAGAGCGTCTGAAGAAGATGATTGCACTGTGGTGGGAAGAGGCAGAAAAGTACGGAGTGCTTCCCCTTGATGACCGCGGCATCGAAATTTTCGGAACAAAGTCTCGCCCAGGTTCACCGCATTACGGCAACACTTATACCTATTACCCACCGATTGCTCACATTCCATCGGACGCTTGCCCAATGTTGAGTGGTCGCGCGTGGACGTTTACGGCCGATGTTGAAGTGGGAAGTAGTCCACTTGAAGGTGTTATTTACGCGCGCGGTGGACACAACATTGGACACTCCATGTTTATTCGCAATGGAGAGTTGAATTTTTATTACAACGCGCTTGGTAAACACCAACGAGCAAGCGCACCAGTTTCTCTTTCTGCTGGCAAGCACACACTTGCTGCACGATTTGATCGAGAAGGCGAAACAGGCACGATTACGTTGCTGGTAGATGGCAAAGAAGTTGGCAATGTGCATATTCCCAAGATCATGCGAATTTTAGGAAGCATGGGCATGGACTTGGGGTGCGATCGGTTGTCGCCGGTGTGCCCAGATTATGTAGCGCCATTTCCATTTACTGGAAAGATCACGAAAGCCACATTCGAAATTCGTAGCCGTCCAACCAAAATTGACGAGCAAGCAGAAATGCGTGCGGAAGCAGCAAAGGAATAGTTATGTCGAACGAACTTATTATTGACTCATTGCAACGACGGATGAAAGCGTTGCATTCGCTATACGACCAGGCGCTCAGCACCATGACGATTGAACAAGTGAACCATTTCGAACGTGAAGGCGTATTACCAATTGCGTTCAGCCTGTTTCACATCACCAACATGATTGATTCTTCATTCATGTTGATTACTGGGCAAATGCCGGTGTGGAACGACGAATGGAATGCGCGTGTGATGCCAGCCATTGCAGACCACGGTAAGCACAAGACTGTTGAAGAAATGGTGGGCCAGCGAATTGGCAACTACGAAGCGTTTCAGGAGTATTTGCAGATTGTGTTCAACCGCGTGCACGAATGGTTGGCGCAGTTGCAGCCAGAGGAATTAACCCGCGTAGTGATCGGGCGCCCATTTCCTCCACAAGTTGCCAGCACGTACAGCGCACGCGTTGCTGGCGAAGTGGGAATCACCGTGCTGGATGCCGTGGAGTGTTGGATTTATCAACACGGGCTTCGCCACATGGGAGAAATCGAATTTGCGCGAGGCCTCGTTGGCCTTGGGGGAATGACTTCCTAATTCGTAGTTAGCGGCGTGGTCCGCGAATGAGTGCACCTGGCAATTCACCAGTGAATGCATCATTGTCTACGGTTTGCACACCACTGACAAACGTTTTCACATAACCATTTGCGTGTTGCACGAGTCGGCGGCCATTGGCCGGCAAGTCATACGCCATCTGCGGCATGTCGAAGCCAAGGTTGTCAAAATCGACAATGTTGATGTCGGCTTTCAAGCCTGGCTTCAGTAGTCCGCGGTCTAGTAAGCCGTGCAGCTCGGCAGTATGGCGAGTTTGGCGATACACAATGTGTTCGAGTGACAACTTTGGTCCACGCGTTCTGTCGCGCACCCAATGCGTGAGCATGAATGTTGGCATTCCGCCATCACAAATTGCGCCGCAGTGTGCTCCGGCATCGCTCAGGCCGTTGCGCGTTTGCGGGTGCTGCATCATTTCGTAAGTCATGGACAAGTCGCCGTACATGTAATTGAAGAACGGTGAATAGATCATGCCTTTGCCGCCGTTTGACAGCAGGTGATCAACAATCAGTTTCATTGCTGGAATGCCAGTTGCTTTTGACTGTTCACCAATGGCCAGTGATGGATGCGGTTCGTAATCGATGTTTCCACTGGTTACTGGGTACATGCGCTTTAACGCCTTCGTAACCAAGCCTTCATAAAAACCATCTTGTGGAACTTCATCGATAAATCGCTGCTTACGAACTGGGTCATTCAATGCAGCAATTCGTTCTGCAAACGGCAAGTGCATCACTTCGTGATACGCGGGATGGGCGAGCAGTGGGTGCACGCTGCCTTCGAGGCACATCAAAATGCCAATGGAACGGCCTGCGGTTTGCGCAACAATCTTCTCGCCGGTTTCATGAGACTGCGTCAGCAGAGCCAAAGTTTTGCGCCATACTTCGCTTCCATCATCCAGTTGATTCACGTTCACACTTACCGTTGCGCCGCTGCGACGTGCGAGCTCTTGCATCCATGGCCATTCTTCAATTGGCACGCGTGTGTGCTCTGGAGAGAATTGGAAGATGCCATGACCAACGCGCTTCATTGCATCGGCAATGCCGTACAACTCGTCTGGCGTTGCGTTTGTTCCCGGAACAAGTTCGCCGCTCTTGCTGCGATGCAGTGGTGTACGCGATGTTGAGAACCCAAGTGCTCCTGCACGCAGTGCCTCTTCGGTGAGTTTGCTCATCTGCGCAATGTCATCTGCGGTTGCAACTTCGTTGTTCGCTCCGCGATCACCCATGACGAACGCGCGCAATGCGCCGTGCGCAATTTGTGTTCCAAAGTCAATGACGTGCGGCTTGCGCTCAAGAGCATCCAGGTATTCGGGGAACGATTCCCAATCCCATGTAATTCCTTCCACCATTGCTGAACCAGGAATATCTTCAACACCTTCCATCAGTTCAATAAGCCACTGGTGACGTTCGGGAACTGCAGGTGCAAATCCAACTCCGCAGTTGCCCATGACAGCGGTTGTTACTCCATGCCAACTACTTGGTGTCATCCACGGGTCCCATGTTGCTTGTGCGTCGTAGTGCGTGTGCACATCGACCCAACCTGGGGTCACAAGCAGTCCATCTGCCTTGATGTGTTGGTGAGCGTGCGCGGTTGAAATTTCTCCAGGTGCGGCAACTTCGGTAATTAGTCCATCAACAAATGCAACGTCTGCAACGCGTGCTGGTTGACCTGATCCATCAACAACTGTTCCGCCAGTGATGACGGTGGTTTTCCCCGTAGTCATACGAGAAATCTACCCCGATTAATCAAGGTGAAATTTATATACAGCGATTAGTAATGGTGCCAACGCCTTCAAGCGTGGTTTCCACTACGTCGCCAGGCTTCAGGTACATCTGTGGCTTGCGACCATGGCCAACACCAAATGGCGAACCCGTATATATAACGTCACCAGGAAATAGCTCGACGATGGTGGACATGTACGCAACGATGTGCGCAATGCCAAAGATCATGTCACTGGTTTGCGTGTCTTGACGCTGTTCGCCGTTCACCGTGCAACCAAGTTGCAAGTCATCGCGCTTGTCGTTGTTTGACATGTCGGTGACCCATGGTCCGATTGGCGAGTAACCAACGCGGCTCTTGCCCAAACTGAACTGTGGTGGAGTGCCCATGTATTGCAAGCCACGATCAGACACGTCTTGTCCTGCGCACAGACCAGCAACGTGGTCCCATGCTGTGGCTTCATCGATATGCCTGCCACCTTTGCCCACAATGATGACGAGTTCAGATTCGTAGTCAACAGTTTCGCTCAAAATTTCGATGTTTCCCGTTGGGGTATTCAGCGAGCTTTGAAACTTGGCGAACACCAATGGAAGCGGTGGCAATGGGCTGCCCATTTCTGCTGCGTGCTTGCGGTAGTTCAACCCAACCGCGAACATCTGGCGTGGTAGCGGAACTGGGCACGAAAGATCGGCAATAGCAACAGGCGTACCTGTGCTTGCGTCAAGAGTTGCAGCAAGTTTCTTTAGCGTGTCCCAGTGTGCGAAGCACTGCATTGGGTCTGCGGACAGTGAGTTATTACTGGCAGTAGCGACGTCGATTGCACGTGGCGAAGCAATGTCGCCAACAATGAACTGCGCACGACCTTTGAGATTGGCAAGGCGAAGAGTCATGGCTGTGGCCTATACGCGACCGCGAGCGATACGACGTTGAACTTCTGCTTGTGCGCGAGCGACCTTGTCTTTTTCTTTTCGCTCTGTGCGAGCGCGCTTCTTTTCTTCTTGCGCTGCTGCATCCTTTGTTGGTGCTGCTGCCGCTGCTGCGACAGGCGCGTTACCTGCTGAAGGAATGGCAAAGCGTGGGTCGGTGTTTACAAGTTTGCGGAATCCGCCAAGTGAAACTGAGAATTGAACGGCCATCAGACGACATGCATCCAGGCTGAATTCTTCGATGAGTGATGGCAATACGTTGTTCAAGTCTTCAAGACTTGGGTCTTCCGACTTGTCACCAAGAACTTCGATGGCCTTTTCGGTTGCGGCTTCGCCAAACAGCACGCCAGTGTCGAGGTATGCCTTGCGTGCCTTCATTGCCTCGCGAACCTTTGGCGCAACTGTTGCAGCATCGTCAAATGTTCCTGCTGGAAGCGCAAGCACCTTGGCGAGCGCATCGCGCAACTTTTCGTCTACTGCGGCTGCCAATTTGGCAATCGACTCATCGGAAATGGTGGTGAACACTGCCGCGTAACGACGTTCAAGCAAAATGGTGTCGCGTGAGTTACTAACTGGCATGTTGGGTCCTTTTCAAAATCTGTAATGCCGCTATGAGCGACCCTTCAGTGTGTCAGGCAAGAACCCCCGTTCCTACTCAATAACCCCAATATTCGTAAGCCGAGAAGGCGATGAATGGTGCAACTCGGGTAGGTACGGGCAATAGCGACATCCCATAGTTAGTTGGTAACCAAAGCCTGTACTTCGCGAACAACTATTTGATGCCTTGCTGCAAACGTAAAGTCACCTACCGTTCCGCGTGCGCCAAGATTTGTGGTGTACGTAATGTGCCACTGCACCGAGAGTTTTGCGGGGAATGCGCCAGTTGGATGCATAGAAGAGGAATGCGAGTAGGTGTACATGCATTTGCTGCTCATGCGATCGCCAAATATTTCTATCCATGGAAGTCCTGGTCCATCGCAGGTCACCGGCCCAGAACCAAGTGCTCCATCACCCGGATCGAAAATGAGTTTCTTCGGAGTGGCTGTTGTGGTGACCGAAATGTAACCAGCAGGTGTGGGTATGCCTGCAGTTGCACTCACTGGTACCCACATCAATGGATTAACCCAAAACCATGTTCCAAGTTTGACCACGCCGCGCTGAGCCGGTGGCGCAAAGTTTCCCCACGGAGCGGGAATGTTGTCGTAGACGACTGACGTTGCTTGTTGCGCAAGTTGTGCAGTGGACACTTGCGGTATCCAGTGGAATGTTGTTGCAGGTGTTCGATTGAGACAGGTGTATTCAAACAGGCGATAGGTCATGCCTCCCGAAACTTTTTGCACCGCAGTTCCGTTGCCCGAATGCGCATCGTGAGGGATTGCTATCGACCATTCGCAATCTTCCGACGCGCCCGAACTTCCTGGTGTTGCGCCGTATTGAATGCCGGCCATGATTTGGTTGCCGGTAATTCCTGCGGTGCTAGTTGAACTTCCGCCAATGGAATCGCCAGCATGTACTTCATTCGATGTTGCACTAATAAGTACGACAACAGTTGCAAATGTTAGTTTGCGAATCCACATATGTCTGCTCCGATCTTTCGTTGAGTGGCTGCGGAAGAAACCCACTTCCATGTGCCGCGGTCAAGTTGTACGTTCCACACCATGAATGTCGAAATGACTGAGTCGTCAAACACAATGTCGTCGGCAGTGCTGTCGATCTGACCAGAATCAAACAGCACTACCGAGTCAAAGATGCATGTGTGCACGGTTGCGCGAAAAGTGTCAATAATTTCTACAGATTCAATTCGCACGCGTAACTTGCCGGCATCTGTGCGCGTATACAACTGTCCAACCACTCGTTCATTCATGATTGAAGTAAGTGAAAGAAAGAGTGGACTTCCCTCCACCGCCATTTGTGCAATGGGGCATTGTTCTGGAGTTCGACCACATTGCGCGCGCTGTTCATAAATACGACTGAAGTCGCTCACCACCTGCTTGGTGACGTCGGAGTTGTTGGCCACAACCGACTCAACGCGTTCGCTTGGCGCAATGGTCGTGGTGGTCGACGCCGAAATCCCCAACGTTGTCGGCACGGTGTTGAACGTGAGTTCATCACTCGGTGCACCGCAACTTGTTGCAATCACGACAAGGGGCGCGCCATAGCGCAAGTACCGCATAAATGTGTTGGTCATGTCTGCCTCCGCCGATGCAGGATTTGCCAATAGTGATGTGGACGAACTGTGTGTGAATACTGCCAAAAATTTGGAAATTTCAAAAATTGACGATTGGGATCTGACGGTAGAGTTGATGAACCCCAAAATGAGCCATCAACACCCTGACCTTCCCGCCGAGCAGGCCTATATAGACCATGCTTATGTCTGCCTGGATAAGAGCCGCGAGGATGCCTGGCATATTCGCGAACTCAATGAGGCAAGCACAGGCGGCACATTTCAGGCTCGATATGAGCGCAATGCCTTCGATGAGCAACTGCTGCAACGCCTCACCACATTGGATTTGGGTGATGCGGCGCTGGTATTTGGTCGAATTGATCGCTATGCCGAAAACCCAGATGAAATTGAAAGCTTCCACATCGGGCGTTTGGCAGTTGCCGATGAGAAACGTGATCCCGTGGTGGTGGACTGGCGCGCACCAGTTGCCGAACCGTTTTACCGAGCGACTGGCCGCGAAACCATGGGCCTTGCGCGACGTCGTCACTTTTCTGTGCAAGGTCGCGATCTGCAAGGCATTGAAGACGAATTGTTTGGTGAAGGTCACCTTGGGCTTGGACATGATGAAGGTTTAGGCGGCGACCCGCAAGTGGGAGTGAAACACGACGGCACCGGACTACGCGGATACAGCACGCTCATTACCGCACTATCGCGCGGTCGCACCGGACAACTTGGCGACATCGTTGCCACCATTCAGTCGGAGCAAGATCAAATTATTCGTGCTCCGCAAAGCGGCGTATTAGTAGTGCAAGGTGGACCAGGAACTGGAAAGACCGTTGTTGCACTTCACCGCGCTGCGTATTTGTTGTACACCTACCGATTCCCGCTTGAAGACCAGGGCGTATTAGTAGTTGGACCAAACCGAGTGTTCTTGCGATACATCGAGCAAGTGCTGCCTTCACTTGGTGAAGCAGGCGTGCAACAAGTTGTGCTTGCCGACCTTGTGCCTGGACACCGCGTTGGTCGAGTTGAAGACGACGATACAAAACACGTGAAGGGCGACCTTCGCATGTCGAAGTTCATCGCTGGTGCGGTGCGCGACCGTGAACGACCATTGCGTGATGACTTGGTCATTCCTTTTGGTGCCGAGTATTTGCGTCTTCGTGTTGCTGAGTCGTCTCGCATTATTCGCGATGCACGCCGTCGTTACCGTCGCCACAATGCTGCAGCACGCTGGGTGGAAACCGAAGTAGTAGAGGCAATGGCGGCAACTAGCAAGCGCGAAGAAATTGATCTTGAGGCATTGCGCGAGAGTCTTCGTGACATTCCAGAATTCCGAGCAGCCATTATTCGCATGTGGCCAGTGCTCAGTCCTGGTGAAGTGCTACACGATTTGTTTGGTTCACGGGCGCTTGTGCGTTCTGCTGCGCAAGACGTGCTCAAAGAACATGAATGGCCATTGCTCGTTCGCGAACGCAGTGAATCGCTCACCGAAGTGCACTGGGCAGAAAGCGATGTTGCACTGCTTGATGAAGTGTTGTCGCTTATTGGTCCGCGACCACGCAAAAGCGGTCGCATCGACGAAACCGATGAAATGCGCCTGTATGGGCACATCATCATTGACGAAGTACAAGACCTCACGCCCATGCAATTGCGCATGATGAATCGTCGCTCGCTTAATGGAGCAATGACCGTGGTGGGCGACTTGGCGCAGGCAACAGGAGCATTTGCGCCAAACGATTGGCAAGACCTCTTGCGTTATTTGCCAACAAAGAAGGAAGCCCAGATCATCAACTTGTCTGTTGGTTATCGAATTCCTGCGCAGATCATGGCGCTTGCCGACAAGGTGTTGGCCGTTGCAGCACCGTCGCTCGTTCCGCCGCAGTCGGTGCGCGAAGGTGAATTTGGACCAGACATTGTTCGGTCGTCTTCTGCCGAGCGATTGCTTGACGATGTTGTAGCGCAGACTCGCCTGATGATGGACAACGTCAAGGGCGGAAACGTAGCAATTGTTTGCCCGGACGCAATGACCGAATCGGTTTCTGCTGTGCTCACACGCGAAGGCGTGCAACACGGCCGTGCAAACAACACAGCACTCGACACGCGACTTACTGTGGTGCCAGTCAGTGTGGTGAAAGGTCTCGAACTTGACGGAGTGGTGGTGGTTGAACCTGCCGCAATTGTTGCCGCACAAAACCAGGGATTACGTGCGCTTTATGTTGCACTCACACGTTCAACACAAAGACTTACGGTCGTGCATCATCGCGACTTGCCGTCAGCGATGACAGGTAACTAGTTAGTTACAGCGTTTCAATAACAAGCGAGAGAAAACGCAATGATTTGTCGGCATCGGCCGGGCGGTTGCGCTCTACTGAAGAAATAGCAAGATCAATAATGCGTTGCATGTCTTGCACGAATTGATCGCCACGGTCTGCAATTTCTGGTTGCAGTACTTCCCACAGTGTGCGAATTTCGGCGAGCTTGGTTTTTGCAAGTGCGCCGTTACTGTCGCTAATTGCTTTTGACAATTCTCCGCAAGTCATCTGCAGTTGCGCGAACAATTCGGTTTCGG
>Ga0255112_1000219_pt1 | contig 17289 bp, 18 predicted proteins | sample Law_Yuk_RepB_8h_FD_188470 | JGI IMG/M metagenome (GOLD analysis project Ga0255112, IMG submission 188470) | Freshwater microbial communities from St. Lawrence River, New York, United States - Law_Yuk_RepB_8h | ecosystem: Environmental > Aquatic > Freshwater > River | place: USA: New York... | reverse complement strand
CATTTTCAGCAACCCCCTTGGTATTGGTGACTACTGAGAGCCTTGGCTGAAATTTAAATCCAGAATAGAAAAATCGTTTTTAATCATTGACCATTTGGCTTGAACGCCCCAGCGTCCAAATCAAACCCAATCCAACGGACGTTCCCCGGTCTTTCAAATGCAAAGGGCTGCTGCTGTTGGCGCCTTTGCCAGCAAAGTCTGTGCGGCTAAATGCAAACATCCGAACATCTTCATTGAGTTTGTGTGACAGCGTCAGTTGCGTCCTAGGTGTGATCAATCCAGCGTTGGCCGTGTAAGCACTGCGCGATGAAGTCGCGTATTGCGAAGAAACGCCGTACAGGTATTGGTTGAATGTTTGATCGCCGTAAATCAGTCCCAAGCTTCCTGAAAATCCCCAGCCACGACCCATGTCGCGTTTGTCGTAAGTGAGTTTGGGCTCGAACGCCAGGCCTCGGTAATGCACCCCACTGTTGAACTCAAACACTCCGCGCAATGGCAACTCCAATCGAACCACAGAATCTGGGCTGGGGCGCGCCAGGTTAAGTTTGACCCTGGGGCCAAACTCCAGCAAAAACCCCAAATCAGGCATGCCGTCGCGCACTTTGACATCGTCGCTGGAAGCACGCAGAGCACCGCCCAAGCCAATGTCAAATTCTGCAAATGCGGTTTTAGCCACTCTGGCGCCCAAGGTTCCCCCTGCCGCCCGCCACACCGGTCCTCGATAAATGAACCAGGGCAGAGCCAGCGCTCGGCCCACATCGTCATCTGCGCCGGGGTAAGCAGGGCCGGTCAGACCAAAGCCAGCCACACCTGCTTCCCATAAGGGTTTTTGAACGCCTTCGATATCGGGCTCCGTTTGGGCATGAGACACCGAGAAAAACGAAAGGCCCATAAAGGCCGAACAAAACCAACGCGATCTGAGTATCCCCATCATTGTCCTTAGCGAGCAGCCATTAGCCACAGATTATTGACACATGCCCAATGACATGATGCCTTCATGGTTGACCGGGTAATACCTGAAAACGTATTTACCGTTATCGAACATCTTGATATAGCCTTTGCCGTTGGCTGGACTGAAAATAACGTACGTACTGTCAGAACTCCATTGCACGTTGGCCGAGGCATACAAATCGCTGAACTGATCAAATTCTTTGGCAACGGTGAGGTCGCCTTTTTTTTCAGTCGCTTGTAGGTTAAAAGCAAACGCTTGGTAATTGGTTTTGCCCGCGCATGACACATGCATGTTCAGACAAAAGTTGGGCTCAATAGGTTTGCAGCTGATTTGTTCATTGCGTTTGAGTTTGTCTACCATGGTGGCAGTTTGCGCTGTGGTGTCAGCAGAAATCAGCAGGCCAGATAAAGCCAGAGCGCTGACCAAAAGCGGGCTTGAAAAAAAAGTGCAAGGGAGAATTGCGGCAAACGGAGAATGTGTGAGCGACATGGAAATCCTTTGCATTGAAGTGGGGCGTTAGATTTGCAAGCCCATCCGTGGCGCTCACGCTAGGGTCATTTTGCTTGATTTGAACAGTTGTCATGAGCCAGCAGATTGTCTGGGGTCACCCGATACACCAACCCCCAGTGCATTCAAAGTTCAACCATAAAAGAATGGGTGCGACACAGAATTGACATGATAGTCACTAAACCGTCATCAATGACTCATAGTATTCTGGGGTCTTAGGAGAAAAAAATGTCTGACCATGCGCCATTGAACGTGTTGTTTTTGTGCACGCACAACTCTGCCCGGAGCATTCTGGCTGAGGCACTTTTGAACCATTTGGGACGAGGTCGGTTCAAAGCATTTTCTGCGGGCAGCAGTCCGCGCGATAACCAACAACCCAATCCTCTTGCTTTAGAGGTGTTGAAAAAAGAAGAAATTTCTATAGAAGGCCTGCACAGCAAAAGTTGGGATGTGTTTGCCTTGCCTGATGCTCCCCACATGGATTTGGTCATCACGGTGTGCGACAACGCAGCCGGTGAGGTCTGCCCTTATTGGCCAGGACAACCCGCCACTGCCCATTGGGGCTATGCCGACCCATCTGAAGGGGAAGGCTCGCAAGACGAAAAACGGATTGCATTTCTTAAAACGCTGCATATGATTCGCAGAAGGCTTGAGCTTTTCACCAGTTTGCCAGCCTCCAGTTTGGAAAAATTAGCCCTGGAAAAAACAGTCAGAGGATTGGCCTCTCAGTGAAAACATGGCAACGTTTGTTGTCAGAAGGCGTGGGCACTGCGGTATTGCTCTGCGTCGTTATAGGCTCTGGCATCATGGCCGAGCAACTGGCCCAAGGCAACGCTGCCATTGCGCTTTTGGGCAATACATTTGCAACTGTATTTGCCTTGTATGTATTGATTGAAACATTGGGGCCTATCAGCGGCGCACATTTCAATCCGGTGGTGACGCTGTTCGTGGCTTGGCGTGAAAAATGGCCGTTGATCGTCTCGCTGGCCTATGTGATGTCGCAACTTGCTGGCGCTGCTTGCGGTGCTTGGTTGGCGCATTCCATGTTTGGTTTAGACGTGTTTCAGTGGTCAGACAAAGTCAGAACCGGCTATGGCCAATGGCTGGCAGAGTTTGTGGCAACAACTGGTTTGCTTAGCGTGATTCTGCTGTCCCCCGCACAAAAAACTGCAAGTTTGGTGGCGGCATACATTGGGGCTGCCTATTGGTTCACAGCCAGTACTTCATTTGCGAACCCAGCCGCGGTTTTCGGTCGCATGATGAGCAATTCATTTGCTGGGATTGCGCCCGGGAACACTTTGGGATTTATTGCAGCTGAATTAGCTGGATTGTTTTTTATTGTCATTGTTTTCGGACTGATCAAAGGGCGCAATTAGCGGGCCTTGATAGATGACACATGCATGTCATGTTTTTCATGTAAAAACTTATCACGCATTTCACTGGCCGAATCAGTGAATGAACCTCTTTTCAATCTTCAAATGACGCGCATTTTTAATTCAGCAATGAAGCGAATTTATAAATTCTCAACCATGCTTGTATGGTGGTTAGTTTGCTGCAATGCCTATGCTGTTGCCAGCAGCGATATGCTTTTGCACATTGTTGAACAATGCACAAACACAAGTGCCGCCGCGTATTGCGAAAAATGCCTTGCACCGCAATTACCTGCCATGTGTTCAGGGAAAACATCTTGTCGGGCCACCAGCGAAATTTGGCATGAAACCTCAGAATATGTGGCAATGAGAGACATCAAAATGTGCGGTTGCCCCAGCGATTTTGTGCACGGATTGGTACTGCCTAAGGCGAGAGTCACAGGTGTCGAAGATGCCAACCGCCCAGACAGCATTTGGCAGTTTTCTTGGGACATTGCCCAAAAAAAATTACCACGCAATGAAATTGCACTTGCCGTGAATCCAAGAACAAGGCGGTCACAAAACCAATTACATGTTCATTTGGTCAAGCTAAAAGAGGGGGTTGCCTCACGATTTTTATCGACTGTCACAGCACATACACAAAATTTAAATAACGTCTGGACATTGGCTGCTAATGTTGCAAAAACAAACCAGATGACAGATTACGGTGTATTGGTTGTCGCAGATAAAAGCAGTGGATACCTGGTTGTAGTAAGTCGGGAAAGTCCAGAGGCACTGTTTACACATGCATATTGCACACCTTGAAGTCTTTCGAATATGACTATTTACTCACAGGATTCAAACATGGAGCCGACTCAAAACCCGCTGGAAAAATACAAACATTCGCTGAACCAGCAGGGGTTTATCTCACCAATGCTGACCACATTAGCGCCGCATGAAAAATTAAAGCGACATTCGAGCAACCAAGAAATATGTGGCGTTGTATTAGATGGCGAATTGAAACTCGTTACAGATTTACAGAATACTACTTACACAAAGCATGAAATTTTCTTCATAGACGGCAGTGACAATTTTGAAATCCAGTGTGGTTCAAATGGGGCACAGTATTTGTTTTCATTCAAAAATAATTACAAGAAAGCATGCTGAAAGTCACTTATTCCATACTGCTTTTTGTCACTGCAGGATGTGCATGGTCTGCTGAATCAGATGTTCAGTTAGGGCCTCGGCCTTTTTTTCTGGTCTCGCAAATGCAGGATTCTCCGTTGAAGCAACAATTGCAGCAATGCAGCAAAGGTCCATTTCGTAAAACCAACTTCTCGATCGGCCATCGCGGTGCAGCACTGATGTTTCCTGAACATACGCGAGAGTCCTACGAGGCTGCAGCAAAAATGGGTGCTGGTGTGCTTGAGTGCGATGTCACCTTTACCAAGGACAAAGAATTGGTTTGTCGACATGCACAAAATGATTTGCATACATCCACCAATATTTTGTTAACGCCGCTGGCTGCCAAATGCACTAAACCTTTTGAGCCTTACAACCCGATCACTCAAACACCAGCCAGCGCCGAGTGCAGAACCAGCGATATCACCTTGGCCGAGTTCAAAACCTTGCGTGGAAAAATGGATGGGTTCAATCCCATGGGGGCGACAGCTAAGGAATATGTTGCTGGCACGCCTACATGGCGAACAGATCTTTATGCTGGCCCGACAAGTGGCACATTGATGAGCCACAAAGAAAGTATTGCGCTCTTTAAGCAACTGGGCGTGAAGATGACGCCTGAACTCAAGGAGGCCACCGTTGCCATGCCGTTTGAAGGGTTCAGTCAGCAGCAATATGCTCAAAAAATGTTGGACGAATACAAAGCGGCAGGTGTGATGCCAATCGATGTATTTGCCCAATCATTCCATGAGGCAGATGTTCTTTATTGGATCAACAAAGAACCAGAATTTGCCAAACAAGTAGTTTTTCTTGATGGAGCAGAATCCGTCAAAGATCTCCCCACACTTGATGCGCTCAAGGCTTACAAAGCCAAAGGCATACAGATTGTTGCTCCCCCCATATTTGCGTTGTTGACGGTTGAGAATGGAAAAATCGCACCGTCAGCATATGCAAAAAATATTCGAAAAGCAGGTCTCGAAACAATCACTTGGTCGCTGGAGCGTTCTGGTGTCATGGCCAGTCAAAAGGGCGGTTGGTACTTTCAGTCAGTGAGTCAAAGCATCCACAATGAAGGGGATATCTTGCTGGTTTTAGATGTGTTGGCCAAAGAGGTTGGCATTCGCGGCATCTTTTCAGATTGGCCAGCAACTGTGACTTTTTACGCTAACTGTATGGGGTTAGAGTAAAAAAATCCGCAAATGAATGTCCAAACCACAAGCATCATCCATTTCTCAACACCATTCGTTTCAGAGTTGTACTGAATTTATCTAAGGAAAATCTGTATGGAAAAATTAAACCAACTTGACGCTGAGCAGCTAAGAAAAATTCGCGAGGATCTTCTCGACTCTATCGATGAAGAATTAGAAATGACGATTGATGACGGCGAGAATGAAAATAGCCCGCATGCCAGCGATGAAGAAAAACGTGCAAGAGCTGTTTATTTCCGAGAGCTATTGCGTTTGCAAGGAGAGCTTGTCAAGCTGCAAGATTGGGTGGTTGCAACCAAGCAAAAAGTAGTGATTCTTTTCGAGGGAAGAGATGCCGCTGGAAAAGGTGGTGTCATCAAGCGTATTACCCAAAGGCTCAATCCCCGGGTATGTCGTGTGGCAGCACTCCCAGCCCCTAACGACCGTGAAAGAACGCAATGGTACTTTCAACGCTACGTCACGCATTTGCCTGCAGCAGGCGAGATCGTTTTATTTGATCGCAGCTGGTACAACCGGGCAGGCGTTGAGCGGGTCATGGGATTTTGTACGGACAATGAATACGAAGAATTTTTTCGAACTGTGCCTGAATTTGAAAAGATGTTGGCGCGAAGTGGTATCACTTTGCTGAAGTATTGGTTTTCTATCACTGATGATGAACAGCACGCCCGATTTTTAGGTCGCATTCACGATCCCTTAAAGCAATGGAAACTCAGCCCCATGGATTTAGAAAGCCGTCGTCGCTGGGAAGATTACACACGCGCCAAAGAAACCATGATCGAGCGCACCCACATCGCTGAAGCGCCCTGGTGGGTGGTGCAAGCTGTTGACAAAAAACGTGCTCGCCTCAATTGCATCAACCATTTGCTGTCGCAATTCAATTACCACGAAATTGCCCATGAAGAAATAGCGTTACCCGAGCGCGTACGCAACCCAGACTACATTCGCCACCCTGTGCCAGAGCAAATGATTGTTCCTGAAAAATATTGATGGATGGTTGACATTGCTTTACTCTAATGAAAAGAATATAAAAACTCTTAGAGCATATCTGGCGTTTGTACCGTCACCAAATTTACTTGGGTGGTTTCGTTCATAGATGTTTTACTGCGAAGCCACCAAACTGAGCATTTCTTGACATTTAGTTCTTGCGATTGAATGCCAAGCAATTGGCTCACTATTTGTCCAATGAGTGGTTGGTGTGACACCAAAAGAATCGTTTGTTTGTTATTGGGCCAGTTAACAAGTTTCAGCACATCATCTGGCAAGGCATTGGGTGAAAGTTCATCACGGCATTTGTACTTTCGGCCAAGTGGCTTTAAGGTTTGTTCGGCGCGTACTGTGGGACAACAAAGTATTTTTGAGCTTTCTGGTAACTGTCTCTCCAGCCATCGCGACATCCGAATGGCTTGTCGTTCACCGCGAGCGCTCAAAGGACGGTCGTTGTCAGACTGCCCGTCGATCAACTCGACTGCTTCAGCATGTCGCCAAAATATCAAATCCATAGCAACTTTATGCAAATGAAAATCTGAGCATGCAACACATACATGTCATATCAATGACGAACCCTTTTCATCAAATATTCATATAAAAATCAAATAATTGTCACAGTCAACAACTAGCATTACCAAAACTGGAGCAACTATGAAAGTATGTGTTTTTGGTACAGGTTATGTAGGTTTGGTGCAAGGTGCTGTGCTGGCTGATGCTGGTCATATGGTGACTTGTATTGATATTGACCAAGAAAAAATAAAGAAGCTAAATATTGGTGAAATCAGCATTTTTGAGCCTGGTCTCGACAGCATTGTTAGAAGCAATTTGGCTGAGAAACGCATTGCATTCACAACTGATGCCACTCAGGGTATGGAAGGTGCAGAGGTTATCTTCATAGCAGTGGGTACTCCTATGGACGAAGATGGCAGCGCTGATTTAAGCCATGTCCTGAAAGTCGCAAAAACGATTGGTGCTTATATAGATAAGCCGGTTGTGGTTGTGAATAAATCTACCGTACCCGTGGGCACAGCAGACAAAGTGCAGCAAACAATTACTGAGCAATTACAAATCCGCGGCATGCAATTGGCATTTGATGTTGTTTCGAACCCGGAATTTTTAAAGGAAGGTGCAGCCGTTGCGGACTGCCAAAGACCCGACCGTATCGTCATTGGAACAAGTAGCCAACGCGCCGAAAAAATATTGCGTGAACTTTATGAGCCGTTTAATCGCAATCACGACAAAATCATTGTGATGGATGTGAAAAGCGCCGAACTCACCAAATACGCCGCCAACTGCATGCTTGCGACACGCATCAGCTTCATGAATGAAATGGCAAATTTGGCCGAGGCGGTCGGTGCTGACATTGAGTCTGTGCGTCAAGGTATTGGCAGTGACCAACGGATTGGTTATCACTTTATTTATGCCGGTGCAGGTTATGGTGGCAGTTGCTTCCCAAAGGATGTCAGTGCCTTGGTGCGAACTGCTGAGCAAATTGGTTATGAGCCCATGATTTTGAATGCTGTGCAAGCGCGTAACTCAGCGCAGAAAAAAATCATTTTTGAAAAAATCAGTGCACACTTTCAACATGATTTGGCTGGAAAGACTGTGGCATTGTGGGGCTTGGCGTTCAAGCCAAATACCGATGACATGCGCGAAGCGCCCAGTCGCGTACTGATGGAATCATTGTGGGATGCTGGTGCCAAGGTGCAAGCTTATGACCCTGCTGCCATGGAAGAAACGCAGCGTATTTATGGTCAGCAACCCATGCTGCAGCTCTGCGGAACAAAAGAAGCGGCCTTACACAATGCAGATGTGTTGGTCATCATGACCGAATGGCGACAGTTTAAGGCGCCTGATTTTGATTTGATCAAGCAATCGCTCAAGCAACCAGTGGTATTTGATGGAAGAAATTTATTTGATCCCTTGCGGTTGCAGGAAAAAGGCATTGAATACTATGGCATTGGCCGCGGCGAGATAAAGAAAACTCAGACGCAACACTCGACGCCGCTATTGCACACAGCTACACCTGCAGAACTGTTACCTGTGTAATCTGCGCAAGAACTGGGCAAGCATTCACCCTTGCCATCTCAATGTCTTTAAGGATACTGCTTACGTAAGCCCGTTGCCAAGGGATGATTCGACGCGATCAGTACCGGTGATCTGTGGTGGTTGATGACATCAAAGAATACCGATTCAGTGCGTTCCACAATGGATTCCCAACTGAAATTACGTGCTGTCTCAACCGCATTGATCTTGGTTTCAGCCATTAAGAATGGATTGTTCAAAATTGCTTGTACAGCCATCTCGAAATGAATATCGGTGTTTTGACTGGCTAGCATGCCGTTTTCTCCACTGATGATCAGCTCAGAAGCAGCGGCATGGTCAAAAGCCACCACCGATAAGCCTGAGGCCATGGCTTCTAGTGTGACATTGCCAAAAGTCTCGGTCTGACTGGCAAAAATAAACATATCCGCACTTGCGTAATGCTTCGCCAGTTCTTCGCCGGTTTTGAAGCCCGCAAAGATGATGTCCGGATACTTGTTTTGAAGTTCAGCCATCAGTGGGCCATCACCAACGAGTACCAATTTGATATTGGTGCGTATTTTTTTTGCCATCTCGTAAGACTGAACCACCAAAGGAAGATTTTTTTCGGCGGCTAAACGTCCTACATACAGCATGACTGTGGTCTGTTCAGTGGCTCCCCATTGTTCACGTAAGCCGGGGCTATGTTTGCTCGGATTGAACAGTTGGGTATCAATTCCTCGTGGGACGATATGCAAATTTTCAAACCTAACCGACGTCAATTCATCTTGTAACTGCTTGGTAGGTACCATCGTTACATCGGCTGTGTTGTGGAACTTCTTGAGGTAGGACAGGATGGCTGAGCTCAGCCAACCAATTTTGTAGTGATTACTGTAGGCGTGGAAGTTGGTTCTGAAGTCTGTGCTGACGGGTAAGCGCAGTTTCTTGGCGGCTTGTAGGGCAGACCAGCCTAATGGGCCCTCGGTGGCAATATGCACAATATCGGGCCTGTTGTAAGTCCACAAGCGCAGCAATTCTTTTTTCGATGGCAATCCCATGCGCAATTGCTTGTAAAAGGGGATGGGTAAGCCATGAACCAACTTTTCTTGAAATCCTTCGCGCGTGGCTGGCTCATCATGCTTAAAGTGTTTGGGCCTGATCAAAAAAATATCGTGACCATTTTGGACAAGTCCGTTAACAATACGGGACAGTGTCATTGCTACACCGTTGATATCAGGCGGGTATGTTTCGGTCACTACTGAAATTTTCAAGCTTGGCCGAACTTGCCCTAAGCGTTCAATATGTAGATGTGTGTGCATGGTAGAAGTATGGCTACTGATGGCAACAATTTTGTGAAATTGACATGTCAATTTCGTGACGCCACATCATTCAAGCTATGTCATCAAAAATTCATTCAATCGTGTGAAAGTCAAAAGGCGAACACCGCAATTGATTTAATTTGGGAGCACCTATGAAGCAATTTTTGAAAACACTTGAAACACAGCGATGGGATGATCACCGTTACTACCACCACAGCCGCATTAACCAAACATTGCATTTAATCAGTGCGATTTCCTTTTTGGTGGCATATGCGTATTTGTTCATTGACCCGGTAGTTTCAGCACTGATCGCTTGGTTAGTGTCCATGACCACGCGTCAACTTGGTCATTTCGTGTTTGAGCCAAAAGGCTACGACGAAGTCAATATGGCAACGCATGAGCACAAAGAAGAGATCAAAGTGGGATACAACTTGCAGCGCAAAATTGTGTTGTTGAGTGTGTGTGCATTGATTCCTGTGCTGGCTTACTGGACTCCTGCTGTGCTGACTTGGGCGGTTCCTGAAATGTATGAAGACACCCCAGTGCGCATAACGGGCATTTTGTGGTTGTTTTTAGGGATTGCCGGTTTGGTGTTTCGTGTTGCACAACTCTGGTACCAAGACAGCTTGCAAGCTGGTTTGGCATGGGCCTTGAAAATTATCACTGACCCTCTTCACGACATCAAAATGTATTACAAATCACCGATTTATTTGATGCGTGGAGAGTGGATTGATCCCATGGACCATGTGCGTACATCAGTTCATTGAGCAGGCAAATATTTTCTTTTTAATATTTCCTTGAAGATTGATTTACGGATATGACGGTTGGAGAGTTGCGCATCGGCCCACCACCAACCGTCATTTCGCATAGCCTGCGCGGCTTTGACAAAGCGTTGCACGAATATCTCAAAATCATTGTCATCAATGGCAAAATTAAAAATCATTCTTCCAGAGCCAACCCAACTGAGTGCAATTCCCTGGTTGCGCAAATAGAACTGAAACATCCAGTTATATCTGCTGGGTGTGCTGTAGAGGATAGACCAGACAGTCTCCATGCCAGCCACTTGCACGGGCAAATCTGCCTGAGCCAGTCGTCTGTTGAGGGTGCCCAGACGGACTGCCCATCGTTGACTGGCTTGCGCATAAATTTCTTTGGTTTCAGGTGTCTTCAAGGTATTCAAAAACACATTCATGGTTGCCATGACGTAAGGGTGAGCGTTGAATGTGCCACGGGCAAAACACAATTCCCCGGGTTTGTCTGTCTTGAATCTCCGCATCCATTTAGAGAGACCGCAAATAACCCCCACTGGCAATCCACCGCCCAATGTTTTGCCATAAGTGACCAGATCTGCTTTGACGTTGAAATATTCCTGTGCACCACCGGGTGCAAGTCTGAATCCCATGAATACTTCATCCATGATCAGGGCGATGCCCTTTTCTGTGCATACCTGACGCAGTTGTTGCAACCAATCAGCGTAGGCACCCTTGTCGTAATGGACATGTCTGCTCGAGTCGACCAAGGTGGAATCGGTGGGTGCAGCTTTGTTGGGATGCATGGCTTGCAATGGGTTGATCAATACGCAGGCAATGTCATTTCTTCGACGCAACACGCGCAATGTGTTGGGGTGCATGTCGTTAAGCGTCAACGTATGCGAAGACGGCGGCATGGGATTGCCCGGTCCCGGTTGAACATCGTCCCACCAGCCGTGGTAGGCACCTGTGAAGCGCACCAATTTTTTCTTGCCGGTGTGGTAGCGGGCCAAACGAACTGCTTGCATCACCGCTTCGGTACCAGACATATGAAAAGAGACCTCTTGCATGCCAGACAGCTCGCACAATTGCTTGGCGTTGTCCAGTACGCACGGATGGTAAGAACCCAATACAGGGCCCAGTTTTTCAGCCAACTCAACACCTTGTGCAATGCATTTTTTATAAAAATCCATGCCAAACAAATTGACACCGTAACTGCCTGTGACATCGATGAATCGGTTGCCGTCCATGTCGGTCAAATAGCAGCCATCGCTTTCACGCCAAAAACTTCCCAGACGAATATGTTGATGCATCAATTCTCTGAATTGAAAGGGAATGCGGTATTCGCTGATCAGTTGCAAATCCGAGATCAAGGGCTTGAGTTCAGCAGACATGGCCAATGTTTGCGGCGATTTGCTTTGCAAATTTTCCCCCATGCGTTCGATGGCCGACTTCCTTTGCTGACCAATGTCTTCAGGCGCGCCGTCTGCAACAAACCATTGTGTGTGGTTGTATGAATAGCCAGGAATCCACGCCGCAAATTTCTTTGCCATACGCAAATGGCCGCCTAAAGAGGGATGCTTTGCCATGGACAGTTGCAGCCGAGTATGGAGCTTATTCACCAAAACAAGCCCTGCCAATGCAGTTGCTGTCAATGCCATGCCAGATTGAATTCCGTTGAGTGATTCCATGTACAGATTCCTTAAAACCTCCTTTGTATTACCACTGAGTTAAAAAATGATGACTATCAAACACATGTTCAATAAGTTGGGTGCCAATGAAAATTTGAATTTTTTATTGACCAACCGCATACCCAGACTTGCATTGACCCGTTTCATGGGTTGGTTCAGTCAGATCAAGCACCCATGGGTCAGGGATGCATCGCTGTCCGTTTGGCGATCAATTGCAGATTTGGATTTAACAGAGGCAAAAAAGACCAAGTTCGACAGCTTGCACGATTGTTTTATCAGGGAGCTAAAACCTGGCGCCAGGCCTATAAATACGAATCAAAATGTATTCATCAGTCCTTGTGATGGCATTGTCGGTGCCGTTGGTCGCGTTGAGTCAGGAAAGTTGTACCAAGCCAAAGGATTTCCATACCGGCTAGATGAGTTGCTAGGCCCTGATGTTTCTTTGGCTGAATGGGAGAACGGATGGTTTGTCACGATTCGCATCACTTCTTCCATGTACCACCGCTTTCATGCGCCATACAACGGCTTACTCAAGCGGGTCAAGTATTTTTCTGGGGATACATGGAATGTGAACCCTATTGCTTTGAAGCGGGTTGAAAAATTGTTTTGTAAAAACGAACGCGCACTGTTGGAAATTGAAGTGGGCAAAGAAGCCCATAAAGTTGCGTTGGTTCCAGTGGCAGCGGTGCTGGTCGCCAGTATTCGACTGCATGCGTTAGACGCCTTGTTTTCTGCAGCTTACAAAGGCCCGCTGGAAATAAGTTGCAACAGTCCCTTTCAAAAAGGCGATGAATTGGGTTGGTTCCAACACGGCTCAACCATCATTGTGTTTGCCCCCGCTTCGTTTAGATTGTCCGGGGCGATTCAAGAAGGAAAACCTATCAAAATGGGTGAAGCACTGATGGAATTGCCGTGATGTTTCAGTGTGGGATGGTCATCCGTTGCGGTTGTGGTTTATGTTTTTTACTGTCAAAACCGCCATGCCAATTGCAACGCTGACAGACATGCCAATCACCACGGTAGAAAGACTGAAATTCAAATACGTTAAGACACTGTAGAGCCCCAGCATCAGCAAAATACTTGAATTCTCACAAGTATTTTGTACAGAGATGGATCTGCCGGCACTCAGCAGAACCGCACCACGCGCTTGTAGCAACGCATTCATGGGGACCACCAAAAAACCGCCCAAGGCACCTATCAGCAGTGTCAGTCCTAAGGCGGTATGCCATTCGGTGATCAAAACCATTAAAGGCAAGACAAGGCCCATGGCCACGCCCGCGCCCAAAACAGCAGTGGCGTTTCGCATCTTCACCCAGCGTGCGGCTGTCAAGGCACCCATAACCACGCCAACAGCAGTACAGGCTTGTAAATAAGCGGCTTGCGTCAAACTCAGGTGCAACATGGTTTGTGCCCATGCCAACACCAGCAATTGCATACATGCACTCACGCCCCAAAATAATGTGGTGACTGACAAACTGATGAACCCCAATGGGTCTGTCCAAAGTTTTCTTTGGTCTTTGTAAAAATCGCGCCAAATACTTCGCCATGCCCATTGGGTTTTTGCATACTGCTTGTGAGAGTTAGGAATGAAGAGTGTGATGCAAGCTGACAAACCATACATCATGCATATCGCAAGTATTGACAGGGATAAACCGTTGTCAGTTGACATCCAGCTTAAATAAGTTTGAGCCGCCGAATGGCTCAGCCAACTGTCAGACACCAACCACCCGCCCAGCATCACACCAAAAAGTGCAGCACATACCGTGGTTACTTCAATCCAACCGTTGGCTTTGAGCAATAGTTCTGTTTCAACCGATTCTGTGATCCAGCCATACTTGGCCGGTGAATACACAGCGGCCCCCAAACCTGTGACTGCATAAGCCGCGATTGGGTTGAGCCCTGCAAACAAACCTACACAAGCCATTAACTTGAGCGCATTGGCGTGCATCAGTATTTTGTGTTTGGACCATGTGTCAGCGATCGCACCAACCCAAGGCCCAAACAACACATAAGACAAGGTAAAAAGCAGTTTTAACAAGGGAATCCAAAACGGCGCATACCCTTGTAATTGCAGCAATGCAATTGCCAACAACAGCAGAGCGTTGTCGGCCAGTGCGGACACAAACTGGCTGGCGATCAGCGGATAAAACCCTTTGGGCATTAACTGCTAACGCAGAATCAAGACACCAGTTCGGCAGGTTCGCGGATCAGTTGTTTGACAGGCAGAAAATCTAAGACTTGGTCCCAAAATACCAATTCAAGCGTGCCATCCATGTGCTCAACCAGGGCAGAGCGGCTTTCAACCCAGTCACCATCATTGCAATACAGAACATCTCCGATCATGCGAATTTCAGCCCTGTGAATATGACCACACACCACCCCTTGGTAACCACGTTTCTGCGCCTCGTGTGCCACTGCATTTTCGAAGTCCGTCACGAAATTCAGGGCTTTCTTGACTTTCCCTTTTAAATACGCGGACAAAGACCAATAAGGCATGCCTAATTTGGCGCGTATGCGGTTGAAATGCCGGTTCAAACGCAAGGTCAACTCATACAAACTGTCGCCGACATAGGCCAGCCACTTGGCGTATTTCACCACTGCATCAAAATAGTCACCATGTATCAACCATAGTTTGCGCCCATCTACGAGCGTATGTGAATATTCTTCACTGACCTCAATGCCACCGAAATGGTGTTCGACAAAATTCCTGGCGAACTCATCATGGTTGCCTGGTATGTACACCACCTTGCAGCCCTTGCGGACCCGCTTCAACAATTTTTGCACCACATCATTGTGTGATTGCGGCCAATACCATTTGCGGCGAAGTTGCCAGCCATCCACAATGTCGCCAATTAAGTACAAAGAATCGCTGGTGTGAGATTTGAGAAATTCAAGTAAGGCGTCTGCTTGACATCCTGGTGTTCCCAAGTGCAAGTCAGATATAAACACAGCTCTGTAATGCATACATTTCCTGATGATGGTTGATGCAAAGCAATAGGCCTGATGCACATATTTGCTATAAGACAAGCATAAATTCGGCATATGACTAATTGATGAAATTGGCGATAGGATTGCGCACAACATCTCATTCAACCCAAGCACACCTATGATCGTCAAACAAATTTGGACGGCCAATGCCTATAGAAATTTCAATTACTTACTAGCTTGCGGGCAAACCGGCGAAGCACTGGCCATTGACCCGCTAGACAGTGCGCGTTGTTTGCAAACTGCAAAAGAGCAGGGCTGGGAGATCACCCAAATATTGAACACCCACGAGCACTTTGACCATATCGGTGGCAATCAAGATATTGTTCAAGCCACTGGCGCCAAAGTGTTGGCCCATGCAAAAGCGGCGTCCGCCATCCCTGGGATGTTTCGTGGTTTGCTTGCGGGTGATGTCGTCAAGGTAGGAAAGACAGTGGAACTTGAAGTGCTCGACACGCCTGGCCACACCATGTGCCATGTGTGTTTGATGGCACATACCGACCAACCCGCTTTGTTTTCAGGCGACACTTTGTTCAATGCTGGTGCCGGCAACTGTCACAACGGTGGCAATATCAAAGCATTGTTTGAAACATTTAGCCAGCAATTGAATCGCTTGCCCGCCAGCACTCGAATTTTTCCTGGTCACGATTACATCGAAAACAATTTGCGCTTCACGCTTAACCGTGAGCCTGACAACCAAGTGGCTGCCGATTTGCTGCAACAAGTCAGTGGCCAAGATGTCAATCATGCGCATGTCACTACCTTGCAAACCGAGCGCGACATCAATACATTTTTCAGACTGGACCAGGCCAGCGTCAAAGCGCAATTGCGTGTGGATTTTCCCGAGTTGCCCGCCGACATCAGTGATGAAACGGTATTCACCAAATTGCGCGAATTGCGAAACCGTTGGTGAGTTTTTTTAGCTGGTGCTGAGTCGAGAAATGATGAAGCTGGCGGCTTCTGTGATGTGCTGTCTGGCTTTGGTCTCTGCGGCGTCGCCATCGCCATCGATGATGATTTGCAGCAACTCTTCGTGCTGATGCCAGATGTCTCTGGGTTTTTCATCCATCATCAGCACTTCACCCATGACACGTTGCGTGTAAGTCCAATGGGTGTCCATGGTTGGCGCAATCAGCAAGTTGTCAGACAGGCCATACACAAAATGGTGAAACGCCATGTCGGTGCTGATCAATTCAGTGACTGATCCTTTTTTGACGGCTTTTCTGCCTTTTTCAATCAAAGCCTCGCCTTGAGTGCGCGCGGTTTGTGAATTGTTTTCAGCGGCTTTGCGAAATGCCAAGCCTTCAAGCACAGCACGTATTTCATACATTTGGCGAATGTAGTCTGGGTCAAGTGGCGCCACGATCAAGCCGCGCCCGGGCGCATCTCGCAATAAACCTTGGTTTCTTAATAGCAAAAGTGCTTGCTGTATGGGTTGTCTAGAGACCCCTAGCTCGGCTGCGATGTGCTCTTGAATGATGCGGGTACCGGGTGCCAATTTTCCGGACGAAATTTCTTGCAGAATAGCTTCGTGGACTTGTTCGACCAGATTGGGTTGTACAGCAATTATTTTCATCGTGTCACTTTGTGATTCGTCTGCAATCAGGCGTTCAGTTCATGCCATGTCACGCCATTTTCGCTCTTGATCATCCCATGCCGCCAAGGCTTGCAGATCAGGAACCCACGCAAGACCAGACTTGGCATCTGAGGATTCTGCCTCAGGCGTCACCAGCACATCCAGTAGCGCTGGAAGGTTTTGCATGGCCAATGCCAAAGCCGCAGGCAAGTCTTCGGCTTTTTCAACACGTTGTGCATGCATGCCAAAGGCACGTGCCATGGCGGCATGGTCCGCAAACTGCAATTGTGTACCCACTACTTTGCCGTGGTTTTGTTGCTGGTCTCTGACTTCAATCGCCCAAGAACCATTGTTGGCGACAATGATCAACACTGGGGCTTTGTGTCGCACAGCCGTGTCAATTTCCATCGCATTGAATCCAAATGCGCCGTCTCCGGTAACCACCACCACTGGCCGCTCAGGGCAGGCCAAGCTGGCAGCAACACCAAACGGCGTGCCCACACCGATGCACCCCAAAGGCCCCGGATCAAGGTAGGCATCTGATTGCAAACCTACTCGCGCAAAGCTTAAAAAGTCACCGCCATCAGCCACCACCACAGCATGCTGCGGCAGCACATCTTGCACAGCCGCCAACACTTTATTGGGATGCATCAATCCATCAGAACCATTGGCCGCTTGCGCCATGCTGAGTTTGAGTTTGTCGGCGCGTGCCAGATGTTGTTGTCGCAAGCCTTTGAGCCATTCGGAATCAGCATGCGGCTTCAT
>Ga0255112_1000185_pt1 | contig 18461 bp, 18 predicted proteins | sample Law_Yuk_RepB_8h_FD_188470 | JGI IMG/M metagenome (GOLD analysis project Ga0255112, IMG submission 188470) | Freshwater microbial communities from St. Lawrence River, New York, United States - Law_Yuk_RepB_8h | ecosystem: Environmental > Aquatic > Freshwater > River | place: USA: New York... | reverse complement strand
ATCGTCAGCTACCGAGAGTTCTAACGTTTGTGATCCAGGAACTTGTCGAGCGGAAATTTTTAATGTTCCCGTCGGACCCATCGCGTCACGCGAGTTAAATGTGAGATTCAAAATGCAACTAGATAGTCGACCCGCGTCAACCATCAGCTGCACCGTAGGGTTTGGTATGTCGACCTCGACTTGACGTCCTGCTCCGAGAGCTTGCCTCATTAACGGCAACAGTCCTTTCACGAGATCAGACAAAGTGACGGCGCTCTCTTCAAGAGGCTGACTTCGAGCAACAGCGAGAAGCGACTTGGTGATCTCGGCGCCTCGTTCAACAGCCGACATTGAGCGCGACACAAACTTCGACAATTTCTCATCGTTCGCAATGGTCTCGTTCATTGCCATCAACTGCAGATTGCCAAGCGTCACGAAAAGCAAGTTGTTGAAGTCATGGGCCAGTCCCCCCGCTAGAGCACCGAGAGACTCCATTCTCTCCGATTGTGACGAACGCATGGCCAAACTGCGACGCTCGGTCGAATCGGTTGCATGCAAAAAGCCCACACGGTCATTAGACATTCCGTGAATGGGATACGCCTCAATTTCGACAATGCGCATTGAACTATCAAGATCGTCTTCACCTAGTTCAGCACGGGCAACTTCGCCGTTCAACGCTTGTTGCAATGCATCAATGACGAGTCGCGCTCGACCCGAATCGGGTTTCAACCCAAAGATTGCAGTCACGTCAAGACCCGGTATCGCGCCCGGAAACTCATCACGGACTTCTTGGTTCGCCGCTAACACCTTCAGCGATTCATCAAATACAACTGATTTGCCAGGCGTGGCATCGAGCGCTGCTTCAAGTAGTAACTCTCGGCGACGACGTTCAAGGAACAACTGATACTGGGCATTCGCTCCCTGAAGAAGCACCAAAAGCATGGCGAGACCAAAAAGAACTTCGATGCCCAACACGAGCAATGTCGATCGATCTTCGACTCCAAAATTCTTCATAGGACTTGCAGTGAATCGCAACCTCAAGTCACCAATCACCCCGTCGCTCGTGACCAATTGAGAGGGCCGCGCATCAGGTTCGCCCTCGAGCCACACAGATTCAACAACAGAATTTGGCGATGTGGTGAGAACCTGACCGATTTCAATACGTACATCACTCACCAGCCCGCTAAAGGCCGATATTCCAGAACGTAAAAGTTCGGGAATCGAATACGCAACAACGACAAACTGTTGAGATCGCGAGGTTGGCGAACCCGACGTGATCGGGAGAGCGAAAAAGATATTCGGCTCGACAGTTGAACCCGATAACGCGATGTCTTCAATCCCGAGCAGTTGCACATCGCTCTTCTCATCTGCAATCAATTCTGCGGTATCAAATTTGCCTACAGATTCTTTGAACGAATCAATGCTCGTAGATTCAAGACGACTCAGTGATTGATCAATTGATATAGACCCGCTCGCATCAACGTTAACGAGTGCGGCAACCGAAATTTCAGATTGCCCAAGAACCAAAGTCTGCAATTGCTCTTCGAACCGATTCGGCTCTTGGCTAATCACCACGTCAGATGTTTCGACCTGAATGCTCAACATTGACAATTGCTCGGCTGCCGATTCGAGAAAACCTGTCTGTGCAGCTTCGGCAACAAAGCTCAAGTTGTCCTCGTCTTGACGTTCCCAAACTTGGCGGGTGATTTCAACAGCAACCAAAGTCATCATGACAACGACGAGCGGGGCCAAAAGTTCGGCCGCGATTGATTTGTCATAGCGGAACCAGTGCGACGCCCTTTGAGAGGTAATGATCGCAGCGATCACCGCTGCTATCGCTATGCCGATGCTTTGGCTGACAGTTGACATCGCAACATCAGAATCAATCCACGAGACCACGAGGGTTTCGCCCCACCCACCAACGACGGCGAGTAACGCTGCCCACATCAAGAATCGCCAAATGCGGGTTGCCGGCTTCACAGATTGGACATGGGCAATGGTCCGATCGATGACCGCATACAACGCCAGAGTTTCAACAACGGCCAACACCGCTATTGCGAATAATGATCCGATTCGACCGTCAACGACAGAATGTTCGGACGAGGTTCCCATCAATAGATAGGCGCTCCCCAGACCGACAAGGCCAGCGATGAGGGCACCTCGACCCCAGAAAAGACCAGCCGAAACCACCAACGCCATCGAAAAACGAACATCGAGGGCCCCCGTCACCGTTGACCAAGCGGCCGAGACCGAGAACGCAAATGTGGCGAGGAAGCGCACGAATGGGGTTCTCATAGCTCGAACGCTCCGATCGTCGGAAGAAGTGCAACAAATTGGTTGATATCTGATCGTACGCCGATACAAGTCTCTGACGAGACCATTTCCGCAGGTGACACGAGGTACAATTTTGCCTCTCGGGGAGTAGCGCAGTTGGTAGCGCACCTGCTTTGGGAGCAGGAGGCCGGGAGTTCGAGTCTCCTCTCCCCGACCAATTCGCTTTCATTTCACTTTGTCTACGTGCCGTTCGGTGGCAGACCCGTGACATGTATATGTCAATGTTGAGCATGAGCATTTCCGACATCTCCATTAACACTCTGTCCGGTCAACCCACATCGCTTGGCGGCCTTGGTGCCAAAGTCATGTTGGTCGTGAACGTCGCAAGCAAGTGCGGCTTGACCCCGCAGTACACCGGTCTTGAGGCGTTGCACGAAAAGTACGCCGCCCAAGGTTTCAGCGTTGTCGGTGTTCCGTGCAATCAGTTCATGGGACAAGAACCAGGCACCGCAGATGAAATCGCGACTTTCTGTTCAACGACCTACGGCGTGACTTTCCCGTTACTCGAAAAGATCGACGTGAATGGCGATAACCAACACGCGATCTATCAGCAGCTCAATGCCGTCGCCGATGCCGAGGGCGTGAACGGTGACATTCGTTGGAACTTCGAAAAGTTCTTGGTCAGTGGTTCAGGAGAAATTCTCGGTCGCTTTAGCCCGATGATCACCCCAGAAGACCCAGCGTTAGTTGCCGCGATTGAGTCGCACCTGAAGTAACTTCCCGACGGCTTTCACTAGTCGTGAATCCAGACTTTGGCACCCGCGGTAGGAATCGGACCTGCGACCTGCGGTTTAGGAATTCTCAAGCTCTTCTCATCTCCAGGTTAATTCTTCGACGTCGCCCACAAACCTGGGCCTGTTTCGTGTTGATGGTGTGGGGCGCAGCCTGTCGTCGGGTGACAACATCAGATGCCTTGATCGTCAACGCTCTGACTTCACAGTTCGGTGGCATCTGGTTGGAGACCGGCGAGCAGGCGACGAGCCCGACACCGATTTCACTAAACAAGCAACAAAGATACTGGCGTCACGGTGTGAAACATCTAACGAATTTACAAACCCCGCAATTTGTACTTCATAATGTCGTCAGTCGTAATTGTTGATCCACAATCACGACTTGCTGCCAATACTTCGGGTGTCGTCAATGTTGCAATATCAAAATAATCGGCTGCGTAAATCGTTGAGCCATCTTTGTATCGACGCACGCTCGTTCCACGTGTCATCGGAACCCGTTCGCCCGTAGAGGTCACCGCTACTTGAATCCACTCTTGCAAATAGGTTGATCCGTTGTTGAGTTCAGGTCCAACGGGGACAAATTCAATGCGCCCTACTCGCGGCATGATGTCCATGATCCAACTCTTGATCTCGTCTCGTCCATGGAACTCGCCGAAGATCGGATCGATGTACACCGAGTCAGTTGGATGAAACTGATCGCAGTCGGCATCGAAGTCAACTTCTGAGCACACCGTGATCGGCGTTGCGGCATGACGCTCCCACTCATTGGGCGACGGCGCATCAGGCAACGGGGCGGCTTCGACCCCAGGCGGTGGCGGAGCACGAAACGACCCAGTGTCATACACATCGCAGGCCCACGTCATCCAACCTTGGCGATAGCGACGCACACTCACACCACGCGACATGGGCATCTTGCCTTCGCCCATACCCATGGCGGCCATGTCGGCAACCATCTGCCATTCGTCAACCGTGGTGATTCCTTCACCGTCATCGAAGTACTCGGGCTCAGACGTTGGCACGAACTCAATGAAAGTGATTTCGGACATCGTTGGCACGAGCCAACCACGAATGTTCTTTTGCCCGTAAAACGAACCGTAAATCGCGTCGAAATAACGCGAATCAGTTGGATGCATAAAGTCGGCCATCAGATCAATGCCCGCCTTGCCTACCAATGGATGCGCCAATGCCGCCATCATCTCTTCGGGTGTCAGTCCGCATGGTTCGGTGATCAACCGATCCAAACTTGCTGGCGTCACTTTCAATGATTGCGCAAACTTCTCAGCAAACTCATCAACTTTGCTCATGTTCAGAACCTTTCCAATGAATCAACTACGGACAAGCGAACCAGGTCGAGCACCAGTGTCGGCATCGTGACGACGAGTCATCTCGCCTTTCACTAACGTTGCCAAATAGCCCTGCACTGGCTGAATCAAACGGGTTCCACCAGCGGGCAAATCATGGAATGCCTTAGGTGGTGACACTCGGAGATTTTCAAAGTCGATGACGTTGATGTCGGCACGAAGTCCAACCGCCAAACGGCCACGGTCCTTGAGTCCATACAAATCGGCGTTACGAGCCGTTTGTTTAGCAACCAAGAACTCAAGCGGCAAGCGCTCGCCCTTGTGGCGATCGCGGGCCCAGAACGTGAGTTGTGTTGTGGGCATCGTGGCATCACAGATGAGAGTTACGTGAGCACCGGCATCACTGAGACCAGTCACTGTTTCGGAGTGAATCAACATCTTTCGCAACACTTCTTGACTGTCATGAACATTCGGTCCGCCCATCAACGCACACATTGCGGCGCCGTCTTGCTCGAGTAAGTAGTCATACAACAGATCAAGTACATCTTGACCAGTTGCCGCAGCACGCGAACCCAACATCTCGGATGGATCTGGTTCGTAATCAACCGGATCAGCAAGTGGATACAAAAACATCGCCGCCGTCTGGAACAACTGATACATGTTGGCCATCGAACCTGGCTGATCGACAAGCACATCAGTTTCAGACATGATCGCTGCTTTAATTTCGGGCTTCGCCATTTCGCGAGCTCGTTCAGCCAAAGGTAAGTGCGCCAACTTCATATACGTTGGGCGACGCTGGAAGGCGTGATAACCAGATAGTCCAGATGCAAGCCCGATTGGTCGTGACGACACTTGCGGATACAACTGCGCGCCGGTCCGATTGGCAGTCACCACCATCTCAAGCAGTCGTTCCCATGTATCGGGCGCGTAGTCAGGTGATTGCACGAGTGTGAAGGTCACCTTGCGTCCACTTTGACGCGAGAAGTCGGCCATCAATTTCACTTCGGCTTCTGGTGTGGTTCGCTCACCACCAAGTCGCTCAAGCTTGCCAACAGTTCCGGCGGGAATCATTTCGAATACTCCACGGCCAGCTCGAGCCATTGCATCAGCAATCGCCGACAACTCTTGATCGGGAGCGAAAGTTCCGGGTACAGGCGAACCATCAAGAGCGCGATGACCAATGGTTCGTGACGTACTAAAACCAAGGGCTCCCGCTTGAACCGCTTCAGTGACAAGTTGCGACATCTGACGAAGATCATCAGGCGTGGCCTCTTCGTTCATGCGACCGCGCTCGCCCATCACGTAGTAACGCAATGAGCCGTGAGCGATTTGTGCCCCAATATCGAGCGAGTAACGACGACTCGCGATGTAGTCCATGTACTCGGGGAAAGATTCCCAACGACCCCACTCAATACCTTCGTAGAGCGCGGTGCCCGGAATATCTTCAACACCTTCCATCAGTTCAATCAACGACTTCTCGCCGCCAGGTCGAACGGGCGCAAAGCCCACACCACAATTACCCATCACGATTGTTGTCGCACCGTTACCGGCCGACGGGTCCATGACTTCGTCCCAACTCACTTGGCCGTCATAGTGAGTATGCACGTCAACCCAGCCGGGCGTGACGATGGCGCCATCGGCATCGATGATTTCTTTGGCCGACTCGGTGATCGAGCCACCGACTTCAACAATCACCCCGTCGCGCACACCAACATCGCCTTGGCGACGATCGGCTCCTGTGCCGTCAACAATGGTTCCACCCTTAATGACGTAATCAAGCATTGCAACCCCTCGGTTTGCGATCTTACGAAGGGTAAGTTAGCCCACTTTGGGGCCGAGCACTAGTGCTCAAGCAGTCCGGCGTCTTTTGACCAACCCCAGTGCATCCGCCCGTGACCCGCATTGGCCGACAAAACCCCGCCGATGGTGCCATCAGCCCACGGCGCACCCGGCAAAGTCTCTTCAAGTTGCTCATCGGTGAGTTCGGATAACAACTGCAGACTCACGGCTCGCGCGCTAGCCGTGACCGCGATCGCTTCGCTCAACGAAATTCCACGATGCTCGATTTGCCACTCTTCAGTCATTGCATGCACCGAGGCCATGATCTGATCGCGGGTGCGGGGCTGACCTGAATCATCGTTCAAGAGACCAACTGGGTTAGGTGCACCCGAAATGTGGCGACGGATCATCGCTGCGAAATTGCGCTCGATCAGTGCGAGGTGCACGAAGTGATCGATCGCCGTCCACATATTTGAGGGCTCATGTTCGCTAGGGGTTAACGGGCGATTGAGTTGTTCGTCAGATAACTCTGACATGGCCTTCAACAACCACACGCGGTCGTTGTTCAGGGTTGACTCGATCTCAATACGATTCAATGTGCACACCCTTCATTCAGTATGTCTACTACTTGGGGTCAGCGACGATTGGCTCACGCAAGTGCAGAGATGTATTCGGCTTCTTGCGTCGCACTCCGATGTTCAACACTTCAACAAACACCGAGAAGGTCATTGCGGCATAGATGTAACCCTTAGGAATCTTTTGCCCAAAACCCTCGGCAATCAAAATGGTGCCAATCAACAACAAGAAGGCCAGAGCCAACATCTTGACTGAAGGATGCGCATTTACAAAGGTATAAATCGCCTTTGAAGCCACGAACATAATTCCAACTGCGACCACAATCGCGATCACCATGACCCATGTATACGAGGTCATTCCCACCGCGGTAATCACCGAGTCGATTGAGAACACCATGTCAAGCAACAAGACCTGACCAATGACCGCACCAAAGGTTGGCACAACCTTCGCCGAGGTCTGACCCTCGTCGCCTTCGAGTTTGTGGTGAATCTCTTTGGTCGCTTTGTAAATCAGAAACAAACCACCAGCTAAAAGAATCAACTCTTTTCCACTAAAGCCAATTGACCCGATGGCAAAGAGTTCCTTCTTCAAGGTAATAACAAACCCGACGCCCAAGAGCAACAGCACTCTCATTCCGCCAGCAGCCAAGAGACCTACCTTGCGAGCTTTGTCTTGCTGTTCGACAGGCAACTTAGAAGCCAAAATTGAAATGAAAACAACGTTGTCAACGCCGAGAACAATTTCGAGGGTTAAAAGTGCGGCTAGGGCACTCCAAGCAGTGGGGTCAGAAATCCAATCCATTCGTCCACAATAGTAGAGGTGCATAAACCGTGCACCGACTAAGCCTCCAGATATCAGGGCACTTACGATAGAAACATGCCCGAACCTTTTGACTTTGCTCAAAAAATTGCCTTAGTTGCCGGTGGAACGGGAGGGCTCGGTGGTCTTATCGCGGCCGAACTTCGTGCCCGAGGATGCATCGTCACTACTGTCTCACGTTCTCATAGTTCTGATACCGCGCATATCTCGGCAGATCTTCGTTCACCCGAGGCGATATCGGCCGTCATAAATACGATCGTTGAACGTCATGGTGCTCTTGACATCGTGATCAATGCAATGGGGGTTGTTGCGTTTGGTCCACTTGACGCAACTTCAATTGACACCATCGAAGAACTTTTCTTGACCAATACTTTCGCGCACATCTTCCTGATGAAAGAAGCACTCAAGTGCGCCCGACAGGGTTCTGTACTCGTCGGTATTTCTGGCGTCATAGCCGAACAGAATTTGCCAGGCATGTCTGTGTACGGTTCGTCAAAGGCCGCGGTGCGTTCTTTCAACGAAGCGCTGACTCGCGAGGCCCGTCGATCTGGAGTACGAGTGATTGACGCCCGACCACCACATACAGAAACCGGCTTGTCATCTCGCGCGATCGCAGGGGATCCGCCCAAAATGCCAGTAGGTCTTGACCCCATGAAGGTCGCTCAGCGAATTGTTCAGGCAATTGCTGACGGAGAAACCGATCTACCTTCGACCTCTTTCTCAGATGGGCTCATCGCCAACTGACAGAACAGCCTGTCTGAGAGCATCACCATCAATATCAACTGACAACCACAGTGGCTTTTCTTCATGAGCGCGCTGAGTATCGGTAGTAGCAAATAACAGCATTCCAGCCGCTGCCACCTCTTCAAGAAACTGGCCGTGGGCGGCATAACTAAATACCACGACAAACATTGCTTGCACCGGAACGGTCAGACTCACTCCGAGCAACACTGAATCATTCTCACGAAGTGCGTGCGATCTGACATCTCCGATTCCTTCAACAGCATGCACTCGAGCGAGATCAGCGATTAAAGGCGAACCCGATACATCAATTGTGACTGTGGGCATCCACTGGGTATCACCTACAAGGGTGTGTCCAGTTTCTTCTGCGGTAAAAACAGGCACGCTCATAAAACTCCCATAAAACTCTCAGTAGCCCAAGATTCAAACATGGAGATGCTCTCGTGAATCAGCCGGCACATCAGTGCGGCTGTACTGCCACCACAACAATGAGCCGACAATCATTGGCAAGAACCAAGTGAGGAATCGATACAAGAGCGTGGTTCCAGTCGCATCAATCACGCTGACTCCCGCTTGTTCAAGTAAAGCAATCAGACCTAATTCGGCGATTCCGGCTCCACCTGGTATTGGTGATAGAGCAATGACAACACGTACCAACGAGAACGCAACAACAGCTTCCGAAAAGGTAAGTCCAGATACATCAAAGACGACCGATGCCGTCCACATGCAACAAAATCCCGCGACCAAGGTTCCAAGAGATGCCGCAAATATCGGGGCCCAGCGACGACGCAACAATTCAATAAGGTCCGTGCGCATTTCTTGAAAAAATGCAGTTGGCTGGAACCGTTCGATGATTCCCTGAGTTCGAGTAAAACGTGACGAAACTTTACGTGCCAACAAGAGCCGCGACCACGAAGCGAACCGTCCCAACAAAGAAAAGAACGACGGCGACCGCAAGGCCAACCACCAGAAAACGCCTGAACAGGAAACGACCAACGCACCAGCGATCACAACTAAAACTTCTGTCGATGTTGCGGTACCAAGCACCACCGGAACTACAAGAACTGCAACCGGAAGACTCCACGTTGAAAACGCAGGGACTACCGCAGTGGCAACGATTGAGGTCGCAATGGTCGAATGAGGTATTCCCCACCTCGTGAACATATGAATGCGCGTTCCAGTGCCGACTAATCCTCCGCCGAGCGCTATTCCGTATCCGGCGGCGAGAGCCGTCTGATCTGCCGAGATCGCTTGGCGCAGATTGATGCCCGGAGAACACGCGGCAAGAAATGCGCCTCGAGCCACAATCATGAGCAGTGCCGCGAGCGCTAGGGGGAAGAGTGAGACAAGAGAGAGATCAATCAGTCGCTGCCAGATATCTAACAAAACAGAACGCTGCATCACCGCAAGCGAAATCACTATTGCCAGGATGAACAGGCTGCCGATCGCTTTGCGCATAAACGAAAACGGTATCTGCGTGACCCGAAATGACGATGCGACTTTCGGCTCACGATGCGACGACTCGGAACTGCATTCTCGGCATCTCGTCGGGTCAGAGACAGACCGATGATCAGCAAACGAAGTGCCAAAATTTGACCAGAAGGCCCTAAGTTTTTGCCATTACCTACGAAAATGGCGACCTAGGTTCGTGATTCTGACCTCGCCCACTAGACTCACTAACGAAATATGCGGGTGTAGCTCAATGGCTAGAGTTCCAGCCTTCCAAGCTGGCTATGCGGGTTCGATTCCCGTCACCCGCTCCATAGATAGCAAAATGACCCCGAGCTTGCGAGGGGTCATTTTGCTATCTATGCACTGGTCGCACGAATCGGGAGGAGCGCAGCGACGGCTCCCGTCACCCAGGTCATTTCAATCGGGAGGAGCGCAGCGACGGCTCCCGTCACCCGGGTCTTCTCAATCGGCAAGCGCAGCGACGGCTCCCGTCACCCGGGTCATTTCAATCCGCAAGCGCAGCGACGGCTCCCGTCACAGGCCATACTTGACTGTGAGCCGGATCATCGTTGGAATTCTTGGTACCACCATCGTTGCATTTTACGCTGTCGGTTCTCGTCGCTTGGTCGCCACAGATTCGCAGTGGTATCGCTCACTCGTCAAACCAGCGTGGCAACCACCCCGCATCGTTATTGGTCTCATCTGGCCTTACAACTTCGCAATGCTCACCACCGCAACTTGGGTTGTGGCCAGTCGCCTCTCAAACACTCAGCATCTTGTCTGGCTGATGTCGCTCACACTCAGCGTATTGGCCGCTCTCGCATGGGCATGGTTATTCTTTGATCGTCACAGATTGTTTGCGTCAGGTGTCGCGCTCGTGTTCGCCACTCTGTTTGCTATCCCGCTTCTCGTGATCTCATTTAACGCGTCTCCCGTGCTCGGCTTTGCATTCGTGCCATATCAACTCTGGTTAGTTCTCGCCACGTCCATTGCTTTCGGTTTCTCCGCACAATAAAGACGTCCGTCACTGTTTTTTCACACAACTTCCATCACGCGTGTTGATTCAGAAAATCCTTGACGCTCATCTCATAGATGTCTTCGGGCCCGTCTTCGTCATCAATCTGTTGACCTACGTACGTAAAACCAAACTTGTGAATCAAACCGACCGAAGCATCGTTATTTGGATCAACCGTATAGCGAAACTTCAACACGCCCGATTGCGAAGCCGCCCAAAGCCACATTCCCATCAAAGCCTCGTAGCCAAAACCCTGGCGCCAGAATTTTTCATGAACCCCTAAACCAATCTCCAGCATTCCATTTTCATCGGGCGTACCATGAAAACTCAGACTGCCAACGATCTCACTAGTTTCACGCAACACCATCCATCGCACGAACCATTTGTTGACTTCGGGATTCGCCTTCACCTGCGGAACCCGCCAACGCAAAGGTGAGTGACCGTCAATCAATACCCGATGCGGATTCGTGAAATCACCCTTGTTATAAATCGAAAAGTTTTCAGGGTCTTCATACAGGGTGACTAAATCGCTGGCCGAAATGTGATGTAGATCTAATCGCTCACACGCGATGACCAGTTCGGAGATGTGCGATAACTCCACACCAGAATCGTACCCATCAATCTTTACTTGAACTGCGACAACGCTCCCGCGAGACCAGCCAGCGTTACCGGCACCATCCAACCGTCAACCACGACTACATCACCAGCACGCGAATCATTGCGACAGCACTCGGCAAAAAACTTGTCTCGAGCGATCAACGATGAACCTTCTGGCAAGTCAGACAAGGCATCACGCGCATGGTCAACGGCCTCGGGAGCGATACCCATCACCGATATACCGAAATCAATCATCTCGTTGTCAATCAATGATCTCCACGGACTCGCAAAAGCCAGCTCAACAACCGCCAACTCAACAATTGGCAAACGAGCCGTAGTTGCAGGTTCTCTTTGCATGGACGAGCCCACATCAGGGGGGTCCGCTCCGCATGCTGCCAACAATGCAGCAAGTCCAGCAACACCAATAGTGCGTTCGAACAACTCCCGCCGACGCATTACAAGCGTTCCTTCAAGATACGCGCCAAACGAACTGCCAAAGCCACAACTGTCAACGTCGGATTCGAGAAGCCCGCTGCTGGAAAAGCCGAACCACCAACTGCATACAAATTGTCGACGGCGTGACATTTGAGATTGGCGTCCACGACCCCAAGATCGGGGCTTTCGTGCATCCGAGCACCACCCAGATGGTGCCCGCCGCCCTCCATCGTTACAAACTCGGCAGGATCACCAAATGTCACTGGGCCAAAACCGGCTTTCATCAATTCTTTAGCCACTAGTTCAAACGAGGTTTTGATATCTGCAACATCTTGATCACCCACACGCCAATCAAGGCGTGCTCTTTTCGAACCCAGGTCATCTTTGGTCGAGCTCAACGAAATACGACTCTCGGCATTCCAGCGTTGCTCGGTCCGTGCGTACAGGCCAATGACATGAGAAGACTTGCTCTTGAAGGCCGACGGTCGCGACGATTCCCACAACTTTCGCAGTGCTTCTCCATGAATCGACTCTTCAGGAATTGATTCAAGAGGTTCCATCGTGAACGATGTATTGATCATCCCTCGTTCGGCGGCGAATTCTTCGTTGAGACCCAAGCCAATCTTGAATTGGGTCTGATCTATATCGAGCGGGTAATCAGTAAAGCCCATCAAGTCTTCTGGGGCGTGATCTCCACACATCACTGCGCCAACCGCGCCATGGGGATGTTCAAGAAAACCTCGACCCAAAGTGCCACTTTGACGAAGACCCTTGACATCATCGGCGGCAACCAACAGTTGCCGAGTATTTTCAATTCCGCCACAGGCCAAAACAAAACAGTCAGCTGATATCTCGAAGTCAACATCAAGATCATTCTTGATATGAAGTTTGCGAGCAGCCACAGTTCCGTCTACTTCTTCAAAAGAAAACCCTTGGCAATTGGCTCCAAAGTAAATGGGAATCTCGGACTCCTGAAGTCGATAGCGGTAATGCCCACCGAACCGAAGTTCTTTTGGGAATCGCCACGCCGGAGTCGCCAAAATATCGTTACTCGGGATCAGATTCTTCACGCCAAGTCCGTCAAGCAATTCATTCGCATCAAACACATCTCGGCCAAGTGTGCAGATTTCCATCGCATCTTGATAGTCACCTTCGAGATCAGTTCGCGCAAACGGCCAACCTTCACCAAGATCATTCGTACGAGGCCCAAAGACATTCTCTTCAATACGACGACACCAACCAATCCAGTGATTGGTAGTGCCTCCCAAGTACCGCAGTCGCCACACGTCAAGATCTGGGTAAGTAAATCCGGGACCTGCCGTCACTTCGCCTTTGTAGCGATCTTGCGACAAAACAGTGAAGTCGCGATAGCCGCCTTCAAGAATGACAACCGATAGACCTGACTTTTCTAATTCAAGAGCCAGGGTGATCCCCGCAGCGCCAGCACCAATCACCGCTACATCACAGCGCGGCAATACTTTGCGATTGGACTTGGCGAGATCAATAAACACTGCTGATATTCATAACAGCATGAAGCGAGCAATCAAAATTTAAGAACTCATTTTGGTCTACGCCAACGATTACCGTAAGGGCGATGGTCCACCAACCCACTGCTCTGATTCGTCGCCCCAGCCCACGGCTGGACGAAGGTCTCGTGACCCATATTGAACGAATCCCAGTCGATTACGAACTCGCTCTCAAACAATGGGCCAACTACGTAGAAGCGTTACGACTCTGCAAGTGGAACATTGTTGAAGTGCCGGCCGCTGACGATTGCCCCGACAGTGTGTTTATTGAAGATGCCGTGGTGATGTACAAAGGTACGGCCATCATCACCCGACCCGGAAGTGACTCGCGCAAACCCGAGATCATTGACGTTGAAAAAGTTGTTGTCGAACTTGGCCACCCGGTGACCCGCATCAGCGAACCCGGAACACTTGATGGTGGCGATGTCCTCAAAGTCGATGACACCATTTACGTCGGTCTTGGCGGCCGAACAAACGCAGAAGGCATCGCCCAATTTGCGGCGATCGTCGAACCACTTGGCGCGAAAGTTGTGACTGTGCCGATCACCAAGGTTCTGCATCTCAAGTCTGCAGTAACCGCCTTGCCCTCGGGCGAGATCCTTGGTTTTGACGCATTCGTTGATGACCCGACAATTTTCCCAGACTTCATCGCTGTTCCTGAAGAGTCGGGTTCACACGTCGTCATTGTTGGAGACAAGCGCTTGTTAATGGCCGCCGATGCACCAGAGACTGCTGAGACCCTGCGCGATATGGGTTACTTCGTTATTGAAGTAGATATCAGCGAGTTCATCAAACTTGAAGGTTGTGTTACTTGCTTGTCGGTGCGTATCCGCTGATTTCGCCAAGTTCGCGAATCATGTCGTGAAAAACGAGCAGGGGTTCTTCCCACTTAGGACTCAGAAGTCCTTCAGAGTAAATGCCAGACTCAAGGTTGCGCTGCACTGCTTCACAAATGCGCACATCCTCTTCGGCAACGGTTTCATTCATAGCGTGAATTCGGTCAATGTCGGGCGCATCAGGCTGAAAGAAGTATTCAAAGAACAAATCAATTTCATTGTGTCCACGTGGCAACCATCTTTCGACGGCCCAACCGCCAGGAACCACGTTGAATGCGAACGACGGATAGAGCCAACCGAACATGCCAAAGACACTGTCGCCACGAGGCGGCATGACGTGAACGTTCCAACGTCGATCATCACCTAAAATGACTGCATAGTTTGAAGCATCTGCATCGCGCGCCATCTCGGGATGCACACTCGGCACGTGGTAACCCTCAAGAAAGTTGTCGGCGTAGGTCTTCCAGTTGCACTTCACCCGACGAACTGTTCGTGAGTGAAAGACCAAATCTTCTAACGGAAGGTCTACTAACGCTGTCGGGAATTGATCAAGCCATTCAACAAGTGGACAATTACTCGTGTCAAGCGCGACAAAAATCATTCCGCGAAATGATTCAACGAGAATTGAATCACGGTTCATTGGAGTCAGGAGAGCCGCGGCGACCAATAAAGCTGATTGTGTTCGAACTATTTCAATCTCAACTTCAGCGACTGACTCACTCAGCACATCGCCGACATTTGGGATATCGCTGTCGTATCCGACATGCACCCAAGAATCACCAAATACAGATTGGCGTTCGTGTGCGTAAATCTCACTATTGATATACCAATCGGCAGACAACGTCGGATTGGTACTCACCCCTTGACACTACTTGCGTTGAGCCAAGTACCTTGCTGTGGCTTCGCGACTTTCGGTGTCACGCATGGCATAAACGAGCATGTCTGCGTCTCCCGCGCTACGGCCAGTCCCTGCGATCTCTTCCATCACGGCATTCACCTGTTGTTTTGTTGAATGCAACGAGTACAGAGTTTTTGCCGCAAGGTTCGTCGCTAAGTCAGACACGGTCCTGTCTAGATCGCTCGCTGCGACGACCTGATTGATGAATCCGATCGCTTTGGCTTCATCAGCACCAAATGGGCGACAAGTCAACACAAGTTCTTTAGTGAGTGCCGGACCAATTTCTCGGACTAATCGAGGAATACCACCCCATGCCAATGGGATTCCTAAATCAACTTCCGGGATTACAAATGTCGTTTCGGTTGTGGCAACTCGCAAATCGCATGCTGCAACGAACACCACCCCACCGCCGACGCAGTGACCATGCACCGCGGCGATCGTTAACTGAGGAACATCGGTCAGAGCATTCGTGGCAAGGCGACCAAGATCAGCAGCCTGACGCGGAGATTCGCCATCGCTTGCGCTCGAAAAATCATTGAGATCAAATCCCGCACAAAATGATCGTCCGGCACCAGAAAGAATGACGACACGAATATCTTCACGAAGTTTGAGCCAAGCGCCTAGCTCAACAATTTCGCTCATCAACTGGCGCGACAACGCATTGAGTTTCTCTGGTCGATTGAGAGTGACCCGAGCAATACGGTTGTCCAATTCAATTTTTAGCGTGGTCCAACGTGGCATTTCTCGGTTGAGTGCGTCCATGACGACTAGTCTTTCACTTCGTGCGCACGTATTTATCGTTGCTCAGGGATTCTCTCGGCAGAGCCTTGCTTGTCGCCTTGATCGTCCTCGTGGTTTCAACCAGCGGATACATCCTTTTGGCTCATTACTCGTTGTTCGATGCCCTCTTTATGACTGTCATTACCCTCGGAACGATCGGATATGGGGAAGTCCAGCCGCTCAATCAAGCAGGACGTATTTGGTCGATGTTGGTCATCGTCGCTGGATACGGAGTTCTCGTTAACATCACAGCCCGCTTTACCTCGCTGCTTAGTTCAGGGGTCTTCGCGGAGAATCGGGACAATTCAAGGAGGAAGAAATTGATCGCTAACTGCAACAACCATCTCGTCGTCGTGGGCTATGGACGGGTGGGACGATCGACCGTCGAATCAAGTATCTCAGCCCAGAAAACTTGCGTTGTTATTGAAGCCAACGAGAATTTACGACGTGAGATTGAAGCGACAGGAGCAATACCGATCATCGGTGATGCTCGCGATCTCGACATCCTCAGTCAAGCCGCAATAGATCGGGCGCAATGCCTTGTCACAACGATGTCGGATGCAGACAATTTGGTCGTCGTTGCCTCAGTTCGCTTGACGTATCCGAACATCAGGATTGTTGCCCGCATCAATGAAACGGAATGGAGCGACCGATTGCGACGGGCCGGGGCCGACGAGCTGATTCCCATCTATCTCAGCGCCGGAAGACATCTGGCGAACGCCGCATTTCATACCGGAATCATCGGAGTCCTTGACGCCGGAAGTGATGCCCTCACGGAACAGTTTCTAGTTCGTTCACATGCCCCCGTTTGTGGCAGGACCATTCAAGATCTGATGCTGGAGAATCCTTTAGTTATTGTTCTGGGCGTTCGTCGAGATTCAAAATTGTCCCGCTGGCACGAAATTGACACTCCACTTCAAGAAGATGATGTCCTTTTGGCAATTGGTTCAGGAAGCGCAATGGAGAAGTTCAACGAGCTCTTTGGCTCTTAGTTGAATATCTCAACATTGTTTAGAGAACTCGTCGAACAGCTTGAATCTTGCTGGCACTCGGCAGTGTCGAGATTCGAACTGAGCCGCCGGTGTACGGAGCTTCAATCCATTGAGTTGCACTGATCGCTATACCAACATGGCTGATCTGCGTCGTATTCTTTGTTGAGTACGTGAACACCAAGTCACCGGCTTGAATACCTACCGACTTCCAATCAATGGCAGTACCAAGTTTCGATTGAAGCAAGCTTTGGTGCGGCAACGAAACTTTCACCTGAGCGAATGCCGCCTTAGTGAGACCCGAGCAGTCATACGAAGTCGGGCCAGCCTTGGCAAATTCATACGGTTTGCCGACTTGAGCCTTAGCAAAATCAAGGACAACTTGCAGACGTGACGGCACAGCGATAGTCGCAGTAGTCGCTACAACCTTTGAGCCTTCGGGCAACTTCACAATTTGACCAGGACGAATCACGCTCGACTTGGTGAAACCATTGACCGCTAAGAAGGCCGACAAAGAAACCTTGGCTTTTGAAGCAATACCGCTCAACGAGTCATTCTTGACAACCGTGTACGTCGCACTACTTGCAATTGCGGGAGCAGCAGCAACTACAGCGCCACTGACAGAAACTGTCACGACTACGGCAGCATCTGGAAGCTTGATGACTTGGCCCGGCAAGATAACGCTGCTCGACTTAAACCCGTTAACTGCGAGCAGATCATTGAATTTCACTTTTGTTTTGCTGGCAATACCAGTCAACGAATCATTCTTAACAACAACGTACGTCAATCCAGCCGTGGCGGTTGCCGATGACGAGTTAGTCGTCTTTGATTTTGAATCGGCGAGTGCACCAGGAACACCGACAACACCAAGCATGATTGCCGAGCACAATGACACTGCAAGTGTCTTGCTCATTATTTTCATGCTTCGCTTCACGGGTTTTTGTATCGGACCCGTTCAGAAAGAACTTGAATGATTACTGCAAAATAACACTGTGAGCAGGGTTTTTACCCCGCAGAGATCTAGTCGCGAATCTTACGATCCATGTTTTCGTGATACAGCGCGATCTTAAATTCGCGCTCAGAAAGAATCTGCTCAGTAAATGCGCTCGACTTCTTTGTGCGAGTCATTTGGTCATAGACAGCAATGTCCTCGCCAACGACACCCTTGAGAACTTCCCAGTGAGCCATGGTCTTTTTGTAGTACGAAGCGTATTCAGGATCGCTCGGATCACCAGGGTAAATAAGTTCCCAGCACAAGAATTTCGTACGGTCTACACCCAACGGAATGGGCTGGAAGACCTGAAGATGTTCGGGGTTGCAATTGAACACGGTGTTGGGGAACACCACATAGTGACAAATTGAATTCTGATGGTGATCGTATGACTCGCTATTCAATTCATCGAGCGATGCCGGCCGTGGTACAAAACACATGAAGTTGTCACCAGTGACATGGAACGAGGCAAATCGCGTCGCTTTGGTGAACTCTGGCGGCGAATGATGCAACTCAGTGACGTGATAAATCTCGTTAAACCCGTCAACGATCGTTTTGTAGTTGATTGGGACATCCCATTCAACGACTTCATGAAGAATCATGTCTTCCATCTTGAATGCGCCAAGGTCGCTTGAGATATCTGGACCAATTGATTCGAGCAACGGCACAGCCTTATCCGGAC
>Ga0255112_1000183_pt1 | contig 18584 bp, 10 predicted proteins | sample Law_Yuk_RepB_8h_FD_188470 | JGI IMG/M metagenome (GOLD analysis project Ga0255112, IMG submission 188470) | Freshwater microbial communities from St. Lawrence River, New York, United States - Law_Yuk_RepB_8h | ecosystem: Environmental > Aquatic > Freshwater > River | place: USA: New York... | reverse complement strand
CTGGCACCCCGGCAAAGTGTTGCCGCAGACCTGACACGCGAAAGTGTGGGCTTGCCGCCAGAGGCTTTTGTGATGGCGTCGTTTGGCAATACCTACAAACTCAACCCCGCTTTGTTCGACGCTTGGCTGTCCATACTGCAAGCGCATCCGCAGGCGGTGTTGTGGCTGATGGATGACAACGCAGACACCACCCGGCATTTGAAAAATTTTGCTGCGTCCCAAAAAATCGATTTGCAACGACTGGTGTTCAGCCCGCGTGTGGGCCACGATGTGTTTCGCGCCAGACTTGGTTTGGCCGATGTGTTTTTGGACACCTATCCGTACAACTGCGGCTCGACCAGCAAAGATGTGATTGACGCTGGCGTGCCCTTGGTCACGCTGTGCGGCAACAGCATGGTGTCGCGCATGGGTGCCAGCATATTGACCACGCTTGAACTGCCACAGCTGATCGCGCACGACATGGCGCAATACCAAGACATCGTGTTGCAACTGGCCCGAGGGCAATTGCGGGTCGACATCCGCGCACAGGCCGCCCAACATTTGCCACACGCAGTCAAACGCATGGTGCACTCGCTCGAACAAGGCCTGCTCACTTTGTATGCCGCTCAAACGCATGAGTAAACCATGACACCGCGACCACCCATTTCCACCGCTGCGCCACGCGCGATTGAGTTGCGCCAAATTTGCTACTCGGCGCAAACTTTGTCTGAGTTGCCGCCAGGCATGTTGGCGCTGGACTACCAAGACAATGCGCGACCCGATTGGCGCGAGTACTGGCCGATTCGCCAATTTTTGTTGAACAACGTGTTGGCAGACAACACGCTGTACGGATTTTTCTCGCCCAAATTTGGCTACAAAACCGGCTTGGGCAGCGCCGACGTGCAAGCATTTATTCACCAAGACAGTGGCCGACACGATGCGTATTTCTTCAGCCCGTTTTGGGACTTGTCATCGTTCTTCATCAACATTTTTGAGCAAGGCGATTTTTTTCACCCTGGGCTCACACAAGCCAGCCAAAAGTTTGTCGACAGCATTGGTTTGTCCACGCCAGTGAAGTTTCAAGTCACTCACAGCCAAAACACCGTGTTTTGCAATTACATCGTGGCCAACAAAACCTTTTGGTTGAAATGGCTGGCCTTGGGTGAGCGGCTGTTTTTTGCCGCCGAGCATCCCGAAGCAGATCCGCAGTTGCAAGCACTGCTCAAAGACGACACCACGTATGGCGAACAACGCTTGCCGCTGAAAGTGTTTTTGCTCGAGCGCTTGGCCACCCTGTTGCTGTTGAATGAGCCTGCGCTCAAAGCCAAAGGCTATGACTGCTTCCAACTCAGCCCATCCATCACCCCGCTGAACCGATTTTTCAACGAAGCCGTGCAATGCAATGCTTTGAAGATGGCCTATGAACAGTCGGCCAGCCCGTTCAATTTGCATGCGTTCATGAACCTGCGAAACCAAGTGTTTCAACAGCTGCATTGACGCCCATGCTGAATGTCGCTTATCTGACTTATTTTGTTTGGCATCTCTTTTGCTTAAAGAGTTTGATTTTGTCTTTTTGATCGAAACACCGTGTCCACCATTTCTTATGTCAGCAGCAGCGGAACCAGCACTACCGGCACCACGGTGACGTTGGACTTGGGCGCGCTGGATTCGAGCCAAATCAAAAGCATACCCACCGCCAATATTGCCGCGCTGACCACAGCGACATTGGCCGAAATTCCAGAAGACGCCATCAGCGGGCTGACGAGTTTACAAATCAACGCGCTGCCCACTGAAGTCATTGACAAAATATCGACGTCACAGCTCAGCGCCATGAGCACAGCGCAGGTGTCATACCTGAAAACGGCGCAACTCACCCTGCTGAGCAGCAGCCAAATCCAATCCCTCAGCCCCGAACAACTCGGTGCCATGAAACTGGCTTACCTGACCAACGCACAAGTGTCGGCATTGACGGCAGACCAAATCTCCAATGCCACTGCCGTGGTGGTGTCTTCACTCAGCCCTGACCAATTTGAAGCCTTCAGTTCACAACAAATCAGCGCACTGACGATTTCACAAATCAATGCTCTGACCGCCAGCCAAGTCGCCAAGCTCGATACCAACGAGTTACAAGCATTGAACGACGAGCAATTGGCTGCGTTGAGCGAAAAGCAAATTGCAGGCTTGTCGACCGCACATATTTCTACTTTGCTGGCCTTGAGCGCCCTGCCCTTCAGCGAAAGCCAAGTCGCTGGCATTTCTACGGCAGCGGTGGCGGCCTTGACGGCCAGCCAAATCGGTTATTTCAGCGAAGACCAAATCCGTGGCCTGAGCAGCACCCAAGTGCGTGCCATGACAGCCACACAACTCAATGGCTTGAATGAATACAAATTGCAAGCGCTGGATGCGGGCGATTTGGCAGCGGTTTCCACCGCTGTACTGGCAGATTTAAACACCGCGCAAATTGCCAATCTCAGTTCAACACAAATAGCAGCACTGACCAGCATCCAAGCCAAAGCCCTGGGCACAGCGCAGCTGCAAGCCATGACCGAAGAGCAATTGCAAAGCCTGAGCACGGCCAATATTGCGGCGCTGACATCAGCACAAGTCAAAGAACTGAAAACCCAGCAAATTGCTGCATTAGGTACCCGCCAAATCCAGTCACTCACCTCTGGTGTGTTGTCTGCATTGACCAATGCACAGCTCACTAATTTGACGGACAGCCAACTCAAAGCCATGACCTCGACGCAAATTGGCGTGTTGTCATCGACTCAACTCAACCTGTTGTCAGAAGCACAACTCCAAGCCATTGACGAATCAGACATGGCCAACATTTCCACGGCCAATATCAGTGGCTTGGCTGTAGGTCAATTGAACCGCTTGACCAGTTTGCAAATCATGGCAATGAGCAGTTCGCAAATCAAATCTTTGACCACCACACAATTGAGTGAGCTGCTTGAAGAACAGGTCCGTGGTCTGGAATCTGTGGACATAGCCGCACTGTCCACGGCGCAAACCGTTGCCCTGAAAACCCAACAACTGAACGTGATGAGCTCGGCGCAAATCCGTGGCCTGAGCACCGCCGCCATGGCTGCCATGAGCACCACACAGCTCAGTGTGATGCTCGAAAGCCAAATCAGTGCCTTGACATCCGCACAAGTCAAAGCTTTGTCCAGCACCCAAATCAACAGTCTGGAAGAAGCACAAATTCAAGCCATTGACTCATCCGCCATCGAGGCATTGAGCACCAGCACACTGGCCGCATTGACCACCACGCAACTCAGCCGCATGTCCACACAGCAAATCGGTGCGTTGAACTCCACACAGGTCAAAGCGCTGACTTCCACACAGCTCAATGCACTCAGTGAATTGCAAATCCAGGCTTTTGCCACCGCAGATGTGGCGGCGCTTGGCACAGACAAAATTGCAGCTCTCAGCAGTTTGCAATTGAGAAACCTCTCCAGTGCACAAATTGCTGCGCTGACATCTGACCAAGTCAAAGCCCTGAGTACGGAGCAACTGGGCAATATGCTGCCATTCCAAGTGTCTGCCATGAAAACAGACCATATTGCAGCACTCTCAACGGTTCAATTAGGGGCGATGACCTCGACCCAGATCACCGCGCTCACCAGCGCACAAATCCAAGCCCTGGCCACTGGCACCATTGCAGGACTGTTGACCACGCAATTGACCATGCTGTTGACCAACCAAATCAGCGGCTTGAGCAGTGCACAGGTCAAATCACTGACCAGCACCCAATTGAACAACTTGGGTACCGCGCAATTACAAGCCTTGGAGACCGCAGACATTGCGGCGATCAGCACCAGCAAATTGGCAACGCTGACGACCGACCAATTGGTCAAACTCACCACCTCACAAATTGCTGCCCTGACCGCGCAACAGGCCAAAAGCCTGACCACCGCACAACTGAACAAATTGACAGCAGCCCAATTGTCTGCCATGGAAACCGCCGATATCGCGAGCTTGAGCACCGCTTCGCTGGCGTCGATGACCACAGAACAATTGGTGAACCTGAGCAGCAACCAAATTGCCGCGCTCGGTTCGGCGCAAGTCAAAGCCCTGACCACTTTGCAAATCAGCAAATTGCTGGAAGACCAAATCAAAGGCTTGGAGTCGCGTGATGTCGCGGTTCTGACCACGGCACAACTGCGTGCTTTGACCTCTGCCCAAATGGCAGCGATCGGCACCACTCAAATCCAAGGGCTTCAAACCACGGCCATGGCCAGTTTGAATTCGGCACAGCTTGAGATGCTGACCACTGCACAACTCAAAGCGCTGAGTTCACGCCAAATCGGTGCGATGAGCTCCACGCAATTGAACTTGTTGAGCACAGCGCAACTGCAAGCGATCGATGCCACCGACTTGGCCGCCGTGAAATCCAGCCAAATGGCAGGGTTGAGTACCACCCAGTACAGCGCATTGACCACGGCACAGTTGTCAGGGCTGACGTCGGCACAAATTCGTACCTTGACCAGCGCGCAATTGACAGCGCTCAGCACAACACAACTGCAAGCGATAGATTCACAAGACATCGCAGCCATGACAACTGCACAAGTGCTGAACCTGACCGGTGACCAGCTGAACAGTTTGAGCACGCGTCAATTGGCCGCTTTGACCGGCGCACAACTCAAAGCCGTGACCGCCACCAAATTGAATGATCTGACCAATACCGCTTTGCAGGCTTTGTCATCGCAATCCATCAAGAGTTTGACCACAACCGTGCTGGCCTCATTGTCTGGCAGCCGGTTGGCCAACCTGAGCACAGCCCAAATGGCCGCCATGCCGACGCATTTGATTGCCGCACTGAGCAACACGCAACTGGCCAGCATCAGCAGCGCACAAATCACCGCCTTGGGCAGCGCACAACTCAAAGCCATGACCAGTGCGCAACTCAATGCGTTGGATCAATCCCAATTGCAAGCGATTGACAGCACTGATTTGAACGCCCTCAGTACAGCGACAGTGGCTTCCTTGACATCTGCCCAATTGAACAATTTCAGCAGCAAACAGATTGCGGGTTTGAATGCGGTGCAAGTCAAAGCCTTGACATCCACACAACTGAACAATTTGTCCCCCAGCTTGCTGCAAGCGATTGAAGCCGCCGACTTGGCCGCGATTGCCACCCATGTGATCAATGCACTCACCACCACACAAGCAGCCTTGTTGTCGACCGCGCAAATGACAGGTCTCAGCAGCAGCCAAATCGGCGCCATGACCACCGAGCAAGTGCACAGCCTGAGTACCACTCAAATCAAGGCGTTGACCTCTAACCAAATCAAGGCATTGAGCAGCGCACAGCTCAATAACTTGCAAGCCGCTCAACTGGCATTGCTGGATGCCACAAGCTTCGCCACACTCAGCACCGCTGCCGTGGCCGGCATGACATCGACTCAACTGGGGCAACTCAATACGGCACAAATCGCCAAGCTGACCAGCACCGCCATTGCCAAATTGAGCCCCACCCAATTGCAAGGACTGACAGCCGCACAGATGACGGCTTTGAGCAGCAGCCAAATCAAGTCCATGGGTTCTGCACAATTGAACGCGCTGAACTCTGCACAAATTCAAGCGATTGATGCCAGCGATCTCGCGGCCATCAATATGTCGACACTGGCGAGCCTGACCACGACACAACTGAGTTACCTGAGTACCAATCAGGTCGCAGCCCTGACAACATTGCAAAAGGCCGGACTGAGTTCATCTCAGATTTCTGTATTATGATTTTCTTTAAGCCCATCACACTTTTTTGATCATGGATTTAGTTCTGCATACTGTTTGCTTTAATGAAGAAAAAATGCTTCCGTATTTTTTAAACCACTATTCAAATCAGGTGAAAAAAATACGAATTTATGATAATCAATCCACGGATCGCAGCGTGGAGATTGCTTCTTCATATTCCAATGTTGAAGTACTCAGTTTTGACACACAGGGAAAGTTGTCTGAACTCACGCTCATGCATTTAAGAAATGAAGCATGGAAGGAAGAAACTTGCGATTACATGATAGTTTGTGATGTTGATGAATTTTTATACCCTAGTGACATACATAATTTTCTATTGAATCATCCAGAAGTAGACGTTTTTCAACCGCAAGGTTACGACATGGTTTGTGATGATTTTCCAAGCTACGATGGAAGATCACTTACCGATATTGTCCGGTGGGGGTGTCCTGCTGAGAATTATTCAAAGATGGTTTGCTTTAAACCTGAACGCTTGATCAACATCAATTACGGTCCAGGTTCACATCTTGCCGCGCCAACTGGACATGATGATTTGAATATATATAAAGCAGGTCAAGGATTAAGCGATATGAAGCTTTTACATTTTAAAAATCTTGGCTTTGAGTATCGTTTACAGCGACATCAAATTTTGCAGAAAAGATTAGGTGGACAAGAATTTGAAAAGTATGGATTTGGATTCCATTACGCTTTTGATTCAGAAGCGCAAAAAATTGAGTTTTTAAATCTAAAGAAAAATGCTGTTCAAGTATTCGAAGAATCAACCGCCTAAATCAATTAAATAATTTTTAGCCGAATGGCGGATTCAAGTTCGAAGCGCAACGCTCTTGAGTGATTGATGAAACACCTCTTCCCGACTGCGTCGCAAACTGAGCAGCATGGTTGTGTCACAGCGCGCCGGAATTTCCAGGTCCTCGCTTTACAAGGTTGAGAAAGGTGATGCAGGCGCCACGCTAGGCACCTATGTGCGCGTTTTGGCTGTGCTTGGGTTGGATGGCGATATTCGACATTTGGCTGCGGACGATAGGTTGGGTCGGAAGCTGCAAGATTTGCAACTGATGCCGACCGCTGGGGCCAAACTTTGATGAAGCGTCGAGAGGCGCTGCAAACGCATCCCATTGGGTGATTATTTGCAAATAGAAACTTTGAGAATGTGGATTTGTAAAAATGATCCCTCGTCAAGCTACCACAAGGCATAGAAGCTTTGACATTGGGCTTTCGATTCAATACGAGCGCATAGTATTCGAATGCGTCTTACCCCTTTTCAGCGCCAAGTTTTCATCCAAACTGCCCGTGAGTGCTTCGAGCCATAAGCACTGGTGCGTTTGTTTGGATCACGGACCGACCATTCGCGCAAGGGGGGTGATATTGATTTGCTCATCGAAACCCAACTGCAAGACCCAGCTCGCATTCTCAAAGCGCACACCCAATTCCTTTCCCGAATCTACATGGCCTTGGGTGAGAAAAAAATCGATGTGCTGATCGACTATCCAGACCGGCAAAGTCAGGCCCCTATTTACCAAGTGGCCAAGCAAGGGTTGTTGTTGTGAATACGCATACACAAACTGTGTTGCAGCAGGCTTGGTTGACATGTCAACGACATTGGCACCACATGCAACATGCTTTGCAAGCGCTAGCGATCCACCTGCCTGTTCTGGGTCAAGATTGGTTCAAATCCATCTGCAGGTCTAACTGGATAGTTAAAGACCTCTGAGCTTTTTATTCAAGCTGTGTATTTGTCTGTCGGGTCTGAAGGATGAGGCCGCAGTGTGATCTGCATGAGACCTTGGCCCACCAACTGCGCCAAGTGCAGCACAAAATATCCAGGGCTTGAAATTCCCCCTGCGCCCCCCTGCCCCAATCGTTGCGCACCGGCTTAAACACGTACAGCAGTTTGCGGCAATCCACGGATATCTTTTTAAACAATGACAAACTCACCCATCTTGCTTAAGGATTTGGTTAAGCGACGATTTGCCAACCATTATTCCGAATCTTAAAACTTTAATGGATGCAAGTGTAAAAAGATTAAAAAAGTGTAAAAAGTGTAAATTACGCTAAAGTTTCTAGACTTTGGTTATTACAGCACTATGCTTCGAAGCATCAACAACTTATTGGAGTTTGAAATGCAAATCAACAGCAGCACACTGGTTTCTACAGCCGCAATCCAGCAAGCTCAGCGCGACATTAGCAGTTCGGTAAAGCGAATCAGCACTGGTGTTAAGTTGTCTCAGGACGATCCTGCCAGCGTTGGTGCCAGTGTAAAACTAAAAGCGGACATTGGATCACTCACCAAGGCTAACGAAAATGTCTCGAAGGGAATGGGCGCCTTACTTTCAATGGATTCTGCTCTTGAAGAAATGTCTTCCATCCTACTCAAAATGAGAGATTTAGCCGAATCCTCGTCCAGTTCACTTTCCACAACCAGTGAAAGATCTACAAATGATGCAGCTTATAATGAGTTGGCATCCGCATTTACTGCAGCAGCTGGACAACCAAAGCTGGGTACTACTTCTTTACTAGACAATACAGGTGCAGCTGCAATTAGTATGAGAGTTGGGAAAGCAGCTACTGATACATTTAGTCTATCAACCTATGATCTTGACGCAACTACACTCGCTATTGATGCTACTACAGCAGATCTAACCACTACTACTGGTGCAGCAACTGCGTTGACAGCTCTAGACACAGCTATTGACACAATATCCCAGACTCAAGGTAAAGTTGGTGGAACCATTAACACATTGGAATCTTTAACCAGCGTTAATGAGGCAAGCATCCTCGGAGCACAAACCACTTTGAGTAGCATATCGTCAGTTGATATGGCGAAGGAAACTGCCGTTTTAGCTGCAGCTCAAATTCGACAAAGCGCTGCTGCAGCCATGTTTGCCCAGTCCAACACCATGTCACGAGATGTAGTTGGCTATTTACTTAAGGCTGTTTGATGTCAATATCACTTAATCCTGATAACACGCCATCCCCTGTCCATCTTTCGAAAGGTAAATTTCCATGAAAGATTTCTAGACTTGATAAGGTAATAAGTAAGTGCACGCATACTTTGCGCCTTTTTTAGGTCTGAAATGAATACACTGTCTCCAACCTCTAAGGTATTCAAGGTACTTATCCCTTCAAAACCGCGTAGACGTTCGAAGTCAATGTGCTCAATAATCATGAATGTGCTCCTCATCTCATTTAGCATCGGTTAGAGATTAGAAAACTTGAGAAAAGAAATAAAAAAACCCACCGGCCTTTAATGCCGGTGGGTTTGAACTCAAACAGCTAAAAATTCATTACTTGAGCAATGAAAGTACCCCCTGCGCTGACTGGTTGGCTTGTGCCAACATCGCAGTTGCAGCCTGTGTGAGGATTTGACTCTTCGCTAAGGATGTTGTTTCCTTGCTGTAGTCAGTGTCGACGATGGCACTTCGTGAAGCCTCGGTATTGGTCACAATATTCGTCAAGTTATTGACGGTATGCTCCAAACGGTTTTGGATGGCACCGAGCAAAGAACGCTGCTTGCTGACGTACTCCAACGCGTTATCGATACTCCCCAAAGACGCCTCTGCTGCATCTTCACTCAGCAGGTCAATATCTGACAACTTATCAGCGGTTGCATTGCCTGCAGAACCATTGGCAGTCAGAGTTCCTGCGAACTGAATTGTGGACAAGCCAGATCCAGACAAGGTAATCGAACTGTTTGCACCCGCATTGCCGGATTGAACTGCAAAAGTCCAACCAGATGCGTCAGAGTAAGAGGCCGTTGCGAGACCGTCTAAGTCATCATTGATAGCAGTGGCAACATCGCTCATGCTGTAGAACTTACCCACATCTGCAGAAGCTTGAGCATAAGTTCCACTCACAGCCGCACCAAACGCAGAAGATACAGATGTTCCCGAGAGGTTCAGGCTTGCAATATCAGATTGATTTGCAGCAATAGAGAACTTTCCACCAGAATAAGCAGCAGTGAAAGTGGTTGCAACATCAGAGAAGGCTGTATTCGCCGCAGTTTGCAACAAGCTTGCATAGTCTGACAAGGAAACATTGGTACCAGAACTGCCCAAAGAGAAGGTACGTGTTGTAGCAGTACCCGCAGCATTGGTGACAGACATCGTAACGCTGTTGCCTGCGCTCAAGTTCACGCCACCAGTTGCTGCGCGGGTAGCCGGGAAGACAGTGTCCTCATTGGCAGAAAGGTAATTTGAACTGCTCACCAACGAAGCGCTACCAACAAAATTACCCACAGCATCTGCTGCAAGTACAAAGTTGTTTGATGAGCCATCATCAGTAGCAGTTACCTTGCCAGCACCCAAGACATTACCATTCGCGTCAACAGCAGCGTCAATTGCAGCATTCAAAGCAGCAGCATCAGCACCAGTGGTTGTAGTACCAAGTGTAGCTTCGTAAGCAATGCCGTTGTAGCTAAACTTTAATACATCACCGTCATCATATGTTGTAGACAGTATTGCAACTGAAGAAGTTTTTCCGCTTGTAACAACACCAGCGGCTGTGGTGAAGTTAACACTAGAAATAAGATCTGTATCACGCGATGTTCTTGCGGTGGTCTGGTCTAAGGTGAGTGTTAGGTCAGCACCACCATCCGCGATGGTTATCTTGCCAGAACCCAAAGCGTTACCACTAGCGTCAACAGCAGCGTCGATTGCGTCTTGTAATTGAGTACCACCATCGGTACCAGGAGTTGTAATAGTTGGCAGGGTTGCTGTGAAAGCTACACCGTTGTAGCTGAAATTAATTTGATCAGCAGTGTCAAAGGTAGTACCAACCCCCGAAATAGTTACTGTATTTGTGGTGGCACGCGTTTGCGTTGTTTTCATGTCAACGGCCAGGCCGCCAGTGAAAGTAACTGCAGCACCAGAGGTAGCACTGAAGCCAATTGACTGGTCTCCAGTGACAGCATCGGTCGAAACATACGCTGCAACAGTACCAGCCAATGTGCTGTTCAAAGCAATTTTAGCGTTGATGTTGTCAACCAATTCCTGAGCGCCAGAGTACACCAACGTGTCAACAGTCAGCGTAACAGGAGCATCACTGCCTAGAGCTAAATTAAACTTGTTGTTGCCCAATGCAGCGCTTACAGCATAGTCCGCAACACCAAACTTTTCTAAATCTCCAGAAGAGCTTATTACCACAAGGCCCGTTGTATTGTTAGACAAGCTATTTACAGCTGTGCCATTGTTGAAGCCAGTAAGTGTTTCGATAAAGTTTGATGTGGGGCTAGCAGCTGCACCATCGTCTGACAACACAATACTTGGGTTACCACCAGCTGCTGGGGCGCCTGCCACTTGTAGGGCAATCTGACCGGCAGAAGTCAAACTTGCAGTTACAGCATTGTTGCCTGTAAAACTACCATTTGCATTGATTGTGTAGTTCAAAGCAGCGGCTAATTGCTCGCCAGTGATCGCAGTGTTTGTGTAGTCAAGATCCGTGAAAGCATCTGTTAAATCCAAGACCACGTTACCGTTACCATTCACATTGATGACAAATTTACGATCAATAGCAGTGCTAAGGTCGCGAGTAGTTTGTGTAAATACTGAACCAACACCGACTGGGTCCTCAACACCATAAAGCGTCACAGAGTTGTCAGTTGTATTTACAGCATTTGTGCTGGAAAGAAGAGTGGATTGAGCAAAAGACACAGAAGCAACACCGCCACTGGTTACAGTATTTGCGGACAAGAAATCTCCATCCAATTCAATACTTTTGCCAGTTGCACTCGTAAAACTCAAGCCAACTCGCTTGTTTGCATCCATCGAAGATGAAACAGTAATAGCGTTGTCCCCCGTGAATCCTCCCACTGTATCAATAGCGCTTTGAAGTGCAACTGCAAGCTCTGCCATTGTGTTGTAAGTTCCAACTGGTACATCAATCTCAACAGCATCACCACCATCAAGTGAAACGGTAAATGTGTTGTCGGTTGCATCTGCTACGACAATTCCTGTTTCTCCGAATTTGGAACCAGTATTGTTGTCAGTGTAAGCAGTGCTTGCACCACTTGTAACGGAGACCATGGTCAACAAGCTTCCATTATTGAAACTTGAATTAACGGGAGCCGATGGGTCTGTACCAGTAAATACAAGAGCACCATCTGGATCAGAGCGTGAAACCGTCGACACGTTTACACCATTTACCTTAGCAGTGGCGTTGTATACGTCAATAAATTCGTCGGTAGTCAATTTTGAAATGTCATACCCTTTTGCGGTAATCTCAGCCGTCAAATCAAAGTGATTGCTTCCCACATCAAAAGAAGTGTTTCCAACAAAACTAATAATTTCTCCGCCGATCTCTAAGGATCCAGTGTTGGTCGTTAAAGTGTCGTTAGCACCTGCAGTACCTGTTAATGTGTCCAACAACACAGCACTGGCAGGATTTGTAATGGTAATTACGCCGGCATCACCATTTGCTTTTTCAAGTTTTATGCGTCCTGCTTGAGTCAACGAGACCGTTAAAGCGTTAGCGCCTTGAAAAGCCGCGTTATTGTCAAACTCAGTCTGAAGTGCATCCACTACTTCTTGTCCTGTAGCGCGAGCGATTGCAACGTAATAAGATGAGTCAGATATGTCAATAGTCTGAACTGCTCCACCATCAATTGAAACCGCAAGTTTTGCATTAGCTGCTGTGCTCAGGTCTGCCGTTCTTTGATCTTGCCCGCCTAATTGGCCAACTGAGCTAACGTCGATAGTCCTGTCAGCAATTACGGGTGATATATTAGATGCAGTTGCTCCGCCAGAGTTAATAAGCGTCGGGTTGATAACTGGCAAAGTCACAGTTTTACTTACACCATTGACATTGGCTGTAAAGCTCACACCTTGATAGTCAGTTAAGGTTGTTGATGCACCAGAAATGTTCAAGCTTGCTTTGGTTGAACCAACAGCAGCTCCGTCAACAGTCTCACCAATTTGATTGGTATTTATAGAACCAATTCCGATGTTCATGGTTTGGCCTGCATTGTTACCAATTTGCAACTTGCCAGCAAAAGAACCATCTAAGAGATTGATGCTGTTGAACTGTGTAGTATTTGCTACGCGATCAATTTCCGCTTTCAATTGGGTCACCTCATCGTTCAAGGCGATACGGTCAGCGTCTGTGTTGGTGCTATTACCTGCCTGAACGGCCAACTCGCGCATGCGCTGGAGCATACTGGAGACTTCAGTCATCGCTCCTTCAGCTGTTTGTGCAAGGTTTATACCATCGTTGGCATTTTTAACAGCCATGTTCAAGCCACGCACTTGAGAAGTCATACGAGTGCTAATGGCTAAGCCTGCAGCATCGTCTTTAGAAGAATTAATTTTATTACCTGTTGACAAACGCTCCATAGCTTGGGACAACTTGTTGTTGTTTGCGCGCAAAGAATCTTGGGCAATCAAAGACTTTACGTTGGTGTTAATTACAGACATGATCTTTCTCCTTTAGTAGATCAGAAACAAAATACACATACCAAAAGTCGGTGCTCTTCATTCAAAAAACAAATCTTTTGGGGATTTGAACAATTGACAGAAAAATTTTTTTCTGTTAGGTGATGATTCGGAAGATGTAAAAAAAACTTTAACAATTTTTAAATTTAAGCTCTACTATCCAGAATTAGGCCCTTAAATGCTTCCTCACTAGCTGATGCATTTAAGGCAATCTTGGTAGTGATGGTACGTACCAAATCACCTGTTTCAGTATTTGTGATAGTGATCACAAGTCGACCCAAGCTCGGATCTACTTTGAACTTCAAACCACGACCGCTGTTGACGGACATATTATTTAACTGCTCTACAGCAGCATCTAATTGCTTTTTTACTTTTTCAGCATTCATTGTTGCAGAGGAACGCTTTTGTGATTGCTTTATGTCAGCAATTTCAGGGCTGTCAACCTGCTTTACCTGAAAAGTTGGCACTCGAGAAACAGGAGAAGTAGTAGAAAGCCCAGCAGCACTTTTCCCAATTAATTTAGCTTCAGAGTTTATGGTTATTGCCATAATGAATTCCCCGATCATGTAATCACAAGAATTTTTTACGAATAGGATTACTCGCGTCTCATATGATCGACAAATAAGTCAAAAACTTTAGCAGCTTGTGAAGTTAATTTTTATTGGTATACAAAGACATCATTCCATCAAAAGTAGTTTTCAGGCTGGTTTTTTGGCTATTACTTTGCCCAACAAAGCTTTCCATGACACTAAATTGTCTTGTGTAACGAAGCAGCAGACGGCTCATTCGTTCTTTCAACTGCTCAAGTTGCAACTTGTAACTTGAATTTTGTTTGTCAACAGTATTGGTTTGGCTAACTAACACACCAGTCTTACTAGTTATTTTGGATAGCTTGCGTACGGCGTCACCAGCAATACCAGCGGAAAGACTGCTATAGATACCAAGATTGTTGTAGCCTCCCGTAAAAGATTGAACAACATCGTCAAAATTATTGCTCAAAACTGTATCTAACTTAACCTCATCAAGTGTCATTTCACCTTTTTCGTCGATCTTAAATCCCATTTGAGAAAGGGAGTTCACAGTCGAACCAGGTGTAGAAGATGCGCCCGAAAACATAGAGCGAATTTGTTGCTTGAGGCTGCGAACAGTTGAGTCTGAAACCAAGGTGTTGCCAAATTTTTCAAGTGTCGATTTTGGGTTTGAGACTTCCTTCAAAATATCATTCATATCTTTGTAGGCAACTACCAAAGCCTTCATCTTATCTTTGACGGTACTTGTGTCGCGCGAAACAGCTATGTTAGTGGCCGTAGATGTTGTGGAATTTAATCTAAAAGTCAGTCCAGCAACTGCATCACCGATGCTATTGCTAGAACGTGTATAGGTGATGCCGTCAACGGTGAACAATGCATCAACAGCTGCCTGATTAGCTGGATTGCTATTGTCAAATTCAAAGACTGAAGCCCCACTTCCTGTACCGTAGTCGAAATCTATCGTAAACGCGTTATCAATTCCGCTGGCACCAGTAAGAATCACCTTGTATGGATTTGCTGAACCGTCACCGGTATTGACCAATTGCGCCCTTATATTTGTACCTGAGGCATTTATGGCAGCCACAATCTGGTCAGGGGTATCTGCACCAGCAGATAAGGTAATTTGTTTTGTGGCAGCTGACACAACCAAATTTGAAACATCGCTAACAGGTGTGCTACTCGTAAAAGTAAGGCTTGCGCCATTATTTGTGTCTGAACTAAAGTTGCTTAAATTTCCGCTGAAGGCGCCGCCCGCTGGATCGCTTGGGACGCTGCCTGCAGTGGCGTTGCTAAAAGCTGCAGCAACCTGTGCTGCAGTCAATGCTGAAGTGGCAGTAAGGGTGAGGCCGTTAACAGTAACAGTCTGTCCAATGGCCATGTCTTTGAAAGTAACGACACTGCTTTCTGTGATGGCAGAACTGGGGTTACCGTCAGTGGTGATCAATTCTGGCGTGATTGCAGTGGGATTGATGGCAAGAGAAATCGTAAGAGCTTGGCCGCCATTTAAAGAGGTGCTGGCAGATGCAACGCCGTTACTAACTGAACGTTGAGCACGCGCCAATCGTGAAACTTCAATGTCATGCGTTCCTATTGAAGCCGAAGCATTTGCAGTAACAGTGTAAGCAGCGAAATTAGAATTGCTTACACTCATCGTACTAAAGTTGTCACGATCTTTTAGATCAGATAGTTTGCTTTTAAGTTCATCAACCATGAACATGACAGCTGAATAACCTGAAATCTTGGCTTCATTTTTTGTAATCTTGGAATTGATTATATTTTCGCGAGGAATTCGTTCCGCGTCTACCAAATTTTGGGCCAAAGTAGCTACATCAACACCTGAGCCAGCACCAAGTGAAGAAATAAGTTTTTGTGCAGCCGAACGATTAGCTGCAGTAACTTCAGCAGCACTGGAGCCAATCGTCGAGGAACTGACAGAGTTTGTGGCCATTTAAATTGGATTTGGGTTATGGGATTAAATCGTCATGATAGACAAAAACTTGAGCCCATCAATTGATGTAATTGAAAAGACTCAATTTCGAAATCTTGGCAAAACTGCTTTGCGCGGCCTCCAACGCCAGCTGGTCTTTGTTCATTTTGGTGATGGCTTCGGTGTAGTCCAAATCTTGGATGTCCGACATGGTAGTTTTCAAGCGCAAGGTGATTTCGTCCAGCACATTGTTTTGCGAGTCCACCACATTCAAATCGGTACCGACTTGTGCGGTGGCGTCGCTCAGACCTTGCTGCAAGGTATCAATTTCACTGATGCCGCGTTGAATCGCCACGCGGTTGCTGCTCTTGACCGCTTCGATCAAGTCACCCATGGCTTGAAAAAAACCGATGCCCACCCGACCGCCTTTGCCGTCGTCACGCACCACATTGATAAACGCGTCAGAGCCAGGAATGTTTTGGTTCATGCGACGGTTGTCGCCCACACCGACCACCATGCGGGCTTGGTCGCCTTTGTAAACAATCACCCCTTTGGCATCGGGCGAAAACGGCATTTGGCTCACGCGGCTACCGGCGAACAAATAATTGCCATTCGAATCCTGCGAATTGGCCAAGCTCAGTATTTGGTTGCGCAATTCGGTCATTTCCAGCGCAATGGTTTTTCTGTCTGCTGCGCCCAAGGTGTCGTTGGCCGCTTGCACAGACAACTCCTTCATGCGGAACATGACATCGCTGGTGCTGTTCAAGGCGGTTTCTTCGGCTTTGCGCCTGATTTCAATCGCTTTGATGCTTTCTTGGTAGCTTTTTTGCCGCGCAATCTCAGACTCCAAACGGGTCACCAAGGATGCTTTGTCAGGCTCATCGCTGGGCTTGGTGATTTGCTTGCCGGTTGACAATTGCTCTTGTGTTTTGGCCAGACTGCCTTGCACATTGGCCAGCTGTGCGCTGGCCCGGTCAAAAAACATGCTGGTAGAAACTTTCATGACCATGGTGTCATCTCCTTATCAGCGGACTTGCACGATGGCATCAAACAATTGACCAGATATTTGCAGCGCCTTGGCTGCTGCTTGGTAGGCTTGTTGAAAACGGATCAAGTCCGCTGCTTCGTCATCCAGGTTCACGCCCGACACTTTGTCGCGTGCACTTTGGGCCTGTTCGTTCACCACGGTCAACGCCTGCTGTGTGATCTTGGCCTGTTGGGCGGCATTGCCCACGTTGTTGACTTGGTCGATATAACTTTCGGCCAAGGTTTTGTTGCCGACCACTTTCTTTTGCGACAAATCGGCCATGACCAACATGTTCTCGTTGTTACCAATGCCGTCATGGTTGCCATCTACCGCAAACACATCGCCCACATCGGGGGCGCGTGAAAATTTGATCGACAAGCCTTGGTACTCGATCACTGGGTCGAGCACGGTGTTGTCGTAATGGCGATTGACCAATTCGGTACCGGTGGCACCATCGATGATCACAAAGCGGTCTGGCTCGATGAACTTGATTTGCAAATTTTGGTCGCGCAACTTGTCTTTGGGATCGATCGGCTCGCCTGAGTAACTGGCCGCGATATCGGCTTTGCCCTGGCCAGTCACAAACACCATCAAATCGTCCGGGACTTTGCCTTCCACATAAGCAGCGGTTCTGAAGCCGAGCAAGCTCAGGTCAAACGGGCTGCCGGTTTGGCGTCGATCGGCGGGTCCGTATTCACCGAAAGACAAGCGGATGTCAGATTTTTCTGGGTCGCCCAAGCGGCGGGTCAGGCGCACCATGCCGTGGAAAAAATTCGAGCCTTCGCTCAAATTCAGGTTCAAAGCGTTGGCAGGTTTTCCTGCGTCGTCGAAAGGGCCCAGCGCAATCGTTTCACCTTCGTTGCCTGGGGTGTTTTCCAAAATCAAATCACCGTTGTCTGCCAAACGGGCATTCACGCCCGTGGCTTCGCTTTTCGATTGCAGCGCCTGCACAAACGACAACAAGTCTTTGTATTGGGCAGGTACTTTGCCGCCAGTGGGCAATTTGCCAATCACCACGCCATTGATGGTCATTTCTTTGTGAAAGTCCAACGAGGCAGAAGGAATGCGAATTTCGTTGAACACCTCGGCATATTTCAAATCATTGGCTTTGACCGCAGCGCTCGCCACATGGCTGTCCACCACGGTGCCATTGAAACCGCGTACCAAGCCGGTCAATACGGTGTTTTTTCCCTCGGCATTGGTGGTTTTTCCGCTGTAATAAATTTGCTCGTCGCCAATTTGAATCACGCCACCCAGGTCCGAAAAAAGGTCGGCATTTTTCAACTCCAAGGAGTCAGCGCTCGACGCGATGTCGCTGACCAACATGGATTGCTCGGAAGAAAAGAATGGGTGGGCATCAATGCCTGCGTTCAACCAATTGGCCACTTGCTGAGGACCAAGTTCTTCACCCGCAGCCAATTTCAATTCGCCCAATGGCTCATCATTGAGTTTGATCGCGCCTTCGGGAATCACCACCAAATCGGTAGAGGATGAAACCGGCACCACGCGTCCACTGGACAAAGTGGCTGCCGTGGGCGTGGCCTTGTCGGGCTGACCCAGTTTGTCAAACTGCTGCTCATACAACACACTGGCCTTGGTGCCATAAAACACTTTCGCACCACGGTAGCCTTTTTCACCAGACTGGTTCAGGTAAGCATCGCTGTAGGTGAGTTCGGGACTGAAGCCGTTGTCGGCGTTGAGCATCTGGAATTTTTCATCCTCGCTCAAGGGCACGCCAATCAATTGGCGGCCATCGCGGGTCATCACATGCAACTGTTGACCCGGTTTGACGCTGTCCAAATAAATCGTGGTGTCCGCCATGCCCGCGGCCAAGGTGGTCACAGGCGCGAACAATCGGCCACCCCCCACTTCCACTTTCAGCGGGTTGTTGGTGAATGGGTTGTTGGTCAACAACGGATTGCTGATACCAGGCGGCATGG
>Ga0255112_1000181_pt1 | contig 18656 bp, 28 predicted proteins | sample Law_Yuk_RepB_8h_FD_188470 | JGI IMG/M metagenome (GOLD analysis project Ga0255112, IMG submission 188470) | Freshwater microbial communities from St. Lawrence River, New York, United States - Law_Yuk_RepB_8h | ecosystem: Environmental > Aquatic > Freshwater > River | place: USA: New York... | reverse complement strand
AATCATGTCTAAGGCGAAGTTTGAGCGTACGAAGCCTCATGTGAATATTGGAACGATGGGTCACATTGACCATGGTAAGACGACGTTGACTGCGGCTATTTCGCGTACGTTGGCGAGTAAGGGTTTGGCGGAGTACACGCCTTTTGATCAGATCGATAAGGCTCCTGAGGAGAAGGCTCGTGGTATCACGATCTCGATTGCTCACATTGAGTACGAGACAGAGAATCGTCACTATGCGCACGTTGACATGCCTGGTCACGCTGACTACATCAAGAACATGATCACTGGTGCTGCGCAAGTTGACGGCGCGATTTTGGTGGTTGCGGCCACTGATGGTCCGATGCCGCAGACGCGTGAGCATGTGTTGTTGGCTCGCCAAGTTGGTGTTCCGTACATTGTTGTTGCTTTGAATAAGAGCGACATGGTTGATGATGAAGAACTTCTCGAGTTGGTTGAGCTTGAGGTTCGTGAGTTGTTGAACGAGTACGAGTTCCCCGGTGATGATGCTCCGGTTGTTCGTGTGTCAGCGTTGAAGGCTCTTGAGGGTGATGAGGCGTGGCAGGACAAGATCATGGAGCTCATGGCTGCGTGTGATGCTTCTGTTCCTCAGCCTGAGCGTGAATTGGATAAGCCGTTCTTGATGCCCATTGAAGACGTGTTCACGATTACTGGTCGTGGAACTGTTGTGACCGGCAAGATTGAGCAGGGTCGTGTTCATACTGGTGACGAAATTGAAATCGTTGGTTTGCGTGACACGCAGAAGTCGACGTGTACTGGTGTGGAAATGTTCCGCAAGCTTCTCGATGAGGGTCAAGCTGGCGACAACATTGGTGCGTTGTTGCGTGGAACGAAGAAAGAAGATGTTGAGCGCGGTCAGGTGTTGTGTAAGCCGGGTTCGATTACTCCTCACACCAACTTTGAGGGTCAGGTGTACGTGTTGAACAAGGAAGAAGGCGGTCGTCATAAGCCGTTCTTCAATAATTATCGTCCGCAGTTCTTCTTCCGTACCACTGACGTGACTGGCACTGTGCAGTTGCCTGCTGGCACTGAAATGGTGATGCCTGGTGACAACGTGACCATGACTGTGGAGCTCGGTAAGCCGATCGCTATGGACGAGGGTTTGCGTTTCGCTATCCGTGAGGGTGGCCGTACTGTTGGCGCAGGCCGCGTCGTCAAGATCATTAAGTGAGTCGCTGAACAACATGGCTCAAATTATTCGTATCCGTCTCAAGGCATTTGATCACGAGATCATCGATCAATCGACACGCAAGATCGTCGAAACCGTTTCTCGTACCAATGCCACCATCCGTGGGCCGATTCCTTTGCCCACAGACAAGCATCGTTACACGGTCATCCGTGGACCGCACATTGACAAGGACTCACGCGAGCACTTCGAGATGCGCATCCACAAGCGTTTGATTGACATCATTGATCCCAAGCAGCAGACCATTGACAGCCTCCAACGCATCGACCTTCCGGCCGGTGTTGAGGTTGAGATCAAGGTTCAGAACGCCTGAGTTCGTTGCTTTGCATCATGCGAAACGAAATTGAAAAGCCCCGCTGGAAACAGCGGGGCTTTTTCGTTAGTTCTCTTAATTGAGTTAGTATCACAAAATGATACGGAATAACCTAGGCGTGCACTTTGCTACTTTCATCATTGCTGCCTTCTGTTTTGGAGGCGCTGAAATTGCCGTGACTCAGGTTTCGTCAACTGATTTGCAGACCATGGTTGAATCGATGCCTCCCCTTGCTCGATCACAGGCCGTTGGCGATCAAATGATGCGAGAGTATTCGTCGCAGAAGAAGATCTTCACGAGTGTTTATATTGACTCTCCAGATGAAGTTCGTGTTCTATTAACAAATGCTGAAAAGCACCAGGAGAATATTGATGGCGTGAGAGTCAATTTCATCCGTTCGCTTTTCACTCTTGACGAATATTGGACATTTTCACAAGCGTTGCTCGCTGTGAATCCCCAATTTCACTCCGTTGAAATTCAAGCAGACGAAATGAGTTTGGTAGCTAAAGTAACCATTGGAACTCCGGACAGATTAAAGGAAATTGTTCGACCAGAAAGTCTCCCCAGAGATGTTTCGGTGCGTGTTATCGAATCGGAAGTCGAGGTTCTAGAGGCAGCTCAAGGAGCCAAGTTCGTTACGGGAAACGGATGTACCTCTGGTTTCAGAATGAACTTCAATCGCATCAGCACAGCATCGCACTGTTCATCGAACTGGGGCACAGTAAATGGAACATTGGTAACAAATACGTCAAACAAATGTTCTATTGATAACCGTTGGGGTTCTGCTTCGTCTATCAGTTTGCTGATAAGTGGATACGGATGGTGGGGCGCGCAATACGATCCAGCGAATGGTCAAGTTGTGGAAAAATACGGGAGGTCTACTGGTTGGTCATATGGGTACGCTGGCAATTACTCAACAATTTCTGCTTCGTGTGTTGTTTCGGTTCAGATATATACCGGTGGAAATTTGCTTCACGACGGAGGAGATAGCGGCGGACCCTACTTGACTTTGGCTGGCGACAACCCCCAAAAGTACATCCCTCGAGGGACACACCGCGGATATCAAGGCATCAGTGTATTGGCAGTACCCATCTCAGCTATCAACGCGGCGGGATGGTACGTGCAATGAAATATGTGCCCTTATTTTTGTTGTTAACAGTCATGAATAGTTGTGGTGGTGATAGGACATCGTCGTCAACGACCTTTGTGCCGGCAATAGATGCAGGAATGTCGGTCGTAGCGGTTGTCGAGTCGAGCGAGACTCGGTTGACATTGACATTCGTTAATGACCCACCTGAAATTCGTGGGGGCTACTACGAGATCTTTGACTCCGATTTATCAAAGATGTACTTAGCGAACACGGATGCCAATGATCAGGTGCCAACCACTTTTTACATTGGAGAAGACCCAACAGCTGAAGTTCTTGAATATGGGGTTCAAGGTCCAGGCCCGGAGGAACTCATCATTCCAGATTTGCCTAGTGGCGAATATTTCATTTGCTCTGTAAGTCGCATCCATCCAAGCTGTGCAAAATTTACTATTCAGCGCTCAGGGTGACATGAAACAAATAATTTAATTTGATCTCTTACCCAATTCCTACCAATCCTGACCACACAACTCATTCGTAGATAGGTAAAAATTGCATCGTGACTGATCATTTCCCTCCGCCCACCCCACCCACGAATTTTTCGAGTTCGCCCGAACCCGTTCAACCAAAATCTCGGCGCGGTTTAGTGATTACTTTCCTTGTGGTTTTGTCGATGGTGCTCGGCGGTTTTGTGGGTGCACAGATCGCTCAGTCTGGTGATGATTCATCAACCACCGACTCAACTGAAGTTCCATCAACCGTCGTTGATGAAACCGAGACAAGCGGCAATGAGAATCCAATAGTGCCAACTGGTGACGCACCTGGAAGTTCTGATGAGCCCGTGGCTACGGCACCTTCATCAAATGATGCTGAACCAGCACTCAACGTTGCTGAAGTGTTGAAGAAGATCGAATCAAGCGTCGTGACGATCATCGCAGTGACTGAAGCGGGAATGAGCGCAGGTCGAGCAACCGGCACCGGAGTTGTCATCACATCTGATGGTGACATTTTGACGAACGATCATGTGATTGATGGTGCAGACACAGTAAATGTTTTATTCGCCGGTGACACCGAGCCGACATTGGCGACAGTTCTTGCAGTTGATCCGGGTAATGACTTGGCCCTCATTCACGTTGATAAGACCGGTTTAACACCAGCGGTATTCGCCGACCCCGATTCAATTGATATTGGCGACGAAGTTGTTGCAGTCGGGTTTGCTCTTGATCTTGATGGTGGACCAACAGTGACTCGTGGAATTGTTTCGGCTCTCAATCGCACCATCGTGAGTGGTGACGGCGCACTTGATGGCCTGATTCAAACCGACACCGCAATTTCATCGGGCAACTCTGGTGGGCCGTTAGTGAACACTCGTGGTCAGGTCATCGGAATCAATACGGCAGTGTTTCAAAGCTCAAGTGAAGTTGCCGCCAACAATGTGGGCTTCTCAATTTCGGTTGCAGAAGCACTTCCAGTCATTGAGGAGTTGCGGGCGCAGGCGAATGGACAAGCACGAACCGAGGGTTACCTCGGTGTGAGCGTTCTTGATCGCAATGATGGCGGACTTGGGGCAATGATTGCTGAAGTATCACCAGGTTCACCCGCCGATCTTGCGGGCATGAAGGTCGACGACGTTGTGATTCAAGCCGATGGTTCGCCAGTTGATGGACAACCTGCACTCGTTGCGGCGATTCGTGACAAGTCACCTGGCGACACCATCAAGATTGACGTGCTGCGCGATGGTGAGCGAATTACTTTGACTGCAACACTGATCGAACGCCCCACGCAGTAACTATTCGCCCGTGTTTCTGGTGAGGATTTTTACGCAAATTAGGTAATTTTCCTCACCCGAATCACCAGGTTGCAAGGTGTTTCGGGTGCCAATCAAATGTTTTTCCTGGGCATCAGCGGAACATTGAAATTGATTTTGAGAAAAAAGTGTGTTGCCACGCAAAACTAAGCCTGTTAGTTTTTCTATAGGTTTTTACTGAGCGGGGGTTGTTGTGTTTGCGGTTGATGTATGTGATTTGCCTGAGACTGGCGGTTCGACGTTTGTTTTGATCGCTGGCGTGTTCTTGTTGGTTGCTGGTGTGATTGTGGCGCGTTGGGTGCGTCAGTCTGCTGGACGGTTGTCGGTTGTTGTAGCGCCTTTGGTGTTCCTGGGTGGTTTTGTGTTGGTGCCTCAAGTGACTGATCCGTGCGCACCAGCGACAACGACTGTTCCGTCAGCGACAACAACTGTTCCGTCAGCGACAACAACTGTTCCGTCAGCGACAACGACTGTTCCGTCAGCGACAACGACTGTTCCGTCAGCGACAACGACTGTTCCGTCAGCGACAACAACGGTTGCCCCGACTACAACGACAACTACGACTACAACGACAACGACCACAACTACGATTGCTGTACTGACATGTGCAGCAGGTGGCGACTGCCAGGTGGGTCAGACGGGTCCTGGTGGCGGCACAGTGTTTTATGTGCATGCGAGTGGCACGTTTGCCTGCGGGGCGACACTCGCCTCAACCTGTAAATATCTTGAGGTTGCACCAAATACGTGGAGTGGTGGCAGTGCTGATCCATCGAATTTACTGTGGGCAATCAGTACGTACCAATCGGTTAATGTCCCTTCAATTACGGACGAAACTTCGGCCTACAACAACGCCTCAGGAATCGGTCTCGGCTATAAAAACTCAGAAGCAATTGTTGCCCAAGGCAATGGCACGACAACGGCTGCAGGGGCGGCTCGTGCATATGCTGGCGGTTCACAGTCGGACTGGTATCTACCAACGACTGCAGAGCTCAATTTGCTTTGTCAGTGGGCAAGAAATGTTCCTCAAAGCGTTACAACAAAGTGCACGGTTGGAACTTCTAATACCGGAACGGGCGCCAGTGGTGGTTTTTCTACTGGCAAGTATTGGAGTTCTTCTGAGGACGGCAACTACAACGCTTGGGCCCAGCATTTCAACGGCGGCTCTCAGGACCGCAACGGCAAGGACGGCACCACGTTCTACGTGCGTCCTGTGAGGGCTTTTTAACTTTTTAACTATTTATCTATTCATCTATTTGTTGTTCACACCGCTTTCGGTGGAGTGAACATAAGAAATTTTTTTGTGAATTGGTTGTTTAGAGGGTGTGCTGTGGCTGTGGGCAAACTTCAGTAACCAGCAGGTAGATGATGCATGGTGTGTCGGCGAATTTTACGACATATGAGTTGTTGTACTGTGCGTTCATGCTTGATGTACATGTCGGTGGTGCGCGTCCGTTTGGTCTGAACTATTGGCCAATGCCCGAAGATGATCCGGGTGTCGAGATTCCGCGTGAGTCCATTCGCTTAGTGAGTCCCGACGGTGCACTAGTTCGCGGCGTGTTGTGGATTCCACCAAACGGCAAGAAGTGGAAGACCGCGGTGATCTTGTCGCACCCACGCGGTGACTTCAGCGTGCACTATGCCGCGCCGTTACTCGCGGCTGCTGGTTATGCCGTTTTAGGTTTTGGTACGCGCTACATGAATAACGACACCGATTGTTTGCACGAAGCCTGCACGATTGATGTTGAAACTGTTTATAACGAAATGAAACGGCGCGGCGCTGAAGCGGTTGTGTTGTTGGGCAACTCTGGCGGTGGATCACTGATGGCTCTTGCTCACACCGAACGCGGCATTGGCGATGGTTGGGTGGGTATGGCCGCACATCCTGGTGAAGGTGTGTTCATGCTGCAAGTCATCGACCCGAGTGTGGTCGATGAAAGCGATCCATTTTCGACGGTTCCCGAACTAGATATGTACAACCCCGACAATGGTTGGCGGCCCTGGCCCGAACCTTGTGTGTACGACAAAGAGTGGCTCAAGCGTTATCGCGCCGCACAAGTTGAACGAGTTGCCCGCATTGATGCGATCGCCAAAGCCAGCATTGCCGAATCTATTGATGCCGGTTCACGACTGCGTGGAGTTGACAATCAAACGCAGACGGTGCAATGGCGCGAATTGCGCCGCCGTGCGGTGTTCACCAAATACATGGTGATTTATCGCACCTTGGCCGATCCGGCCTATCTCGACTTGTCGATCGATCCCGATGAACGACCCATGGGCAGCCTGTTTGCCTTCCCCGATCCCTTTGATGCCAACTATGGCCGAGGTGGCCTTGGCCGTTCGATGACGGCACGCGGCTGGCTGTCGACCTGGAGCGGGCTCTCAAGCCACGCCAAATTGGCTGACACGATGCCCAAGGTCAAGGTTCCGACCCTGCTCATCCATCCGACGGCCGACACCGAGATTCGTATCTGGCAAGCCGAAGAGATCGTCGACAACAGCGGGGCAGCCGACAAGACCTATGTCGAGATGAAGGGCGCACCTCATTATCTTGAGGGACATCGCCAAGAAGCTCTTGCCCACGTGGTCGAGTGGTTGGGACGAAGATTCCCCTAATTTCACTCTTTTGTCTCACATAGAGATATAAAAGAAGACACAGAAATTGCTCGCAACCGCGTGTGGGTTCGCGTCCAATGTGGCGGTAGTGTTCCCACCTCGTGCGAAACGGACTTTTGTCCGTCCGCTGCAATCGATGTCTATGAAAGCCCGGCTCGCTGGGGACTGCATGGCAACAACCGAAAAAAATGCTCCGTTGATCATCCGATCCACGGAGCGTTTGCATGAACGGCGGTTTACCAAAGTTCATGCACAGTCAACTCGAAAGCGCCAGAAACACTGGCTGGATGAAGAGGCTGCCTCATGGCAAAGAAAGCGATCGTCGGCGAAAAGGTCGGCATGACACAAGTGTGGGCGGACGATAATTCAATCGTCCCCGTCACTGTGCTTCGTGTTGAACCAGCTCGCATTGTTCAAGTCAAGACTTCCGAGCGCGACGGTTACACCGCGCTTCAAGTCACGTATGGGCACAAGGACGCCAAGAAATTGTCCAAGCCCAAGGCTGGTCACTTCGCGAAAGCGGATGTCGAATCAGGTCGTCGTTTGGTCGAGCTTCGTCTCGAGAGCGTTGACGGATTCGAAGTTGGCGGAGAGATCACTGTTGATCAATTCGTTAAAGGCCAAAAAGTCGACGTGACTGCAGTGAGCCGCGGTAAGGGCTTCGCTGGCGGAATGAAGCGTCACAACTTCAGTGGTCAAGGCGCAAGTCACGGTAACCACAAGCACCACCGTGCTCCTGGTTCCATTGGTTCGGCTTCATACCCGGGCCGCGTTTTGAAGGGTCTCAAGATGGCCGGACACATGGGCCATGCCCAAGTCACCACCTTGAACCTCGAAGTTGTTGAGGCTGATGCCGAACGTGGTTTGTTGTTGGTCCGTGGTTCAGTACCCGGCCCTAATGGTGGCGTTGTCATCGTGCGCAACGCGGTGAAGGGAAAGTGACCTGATGCCTTCGTTAAAAGTAAAGAATCAAGCTGGTAAAGAAGTCGGAACCGTCGCGTTGAGCGATGCCGACTTCGGTCGTCAGCCCAATGTTCCGGTGATGCACCAAGTCGTGACGGCGCAACTTGCGCACCGACGTGCGGGCACCCAGAGCACCAAGACTCGTGCCGAAGTTTCCGGTGGTGGCAAGAAGCCGCTCAAGCAAAAGGGAACTGGTAGCGCTCGTCAGGGCTCAACCAACTCACCGCACTTCTCTGGTGGTGGTGTGGCCCTCGGACCCAAGCCGCGTAAGTACACGCAAAAGACTCCAAAAAAGATGATCAAGATTGCACTGCAGTCAGCATTGTCCGATCGTGCCAACGAAGGAAAAGTCGTTGTCATCGATTCTTGGAACTTCGAGACCCCCAAGACGTCAGCTGCTATTGATGCATTGAACGCTCTCAATCTTGAAGGTCGTACGTTGATCGTGGTTCGTCGTGACGAACTCAATGCGATCCGTTCGTTCCGCAATCTCCCCGAAGTGCAGCTCATCGAAATTGGCGAACTCAATGCCTACGACGTGCTGTGCAACGACACCATCGTTTTCTCGCAGGCATCTTTGCCTGGAGCAAGTAAGGACGGTCAGTGATGAAAGATCCCCGCGACATCATCATCGCTCCCATCGTGTCCGAAAAGAGCTACGCGCTCATCGAGACCGGTGTGTACACATTCAACGTTCACGTTGACGCTTCAAAGCCCGAGATCCACGACGCAGTCGAGGCCATCTGGGGAGTCAAAGTCGTCAAGGTCAACACACTCAACCGTGCGGGCAAGGTCCAGCGCACCCGAGGCACTAATCGCCCCGGTCGTCGCCCTGGTACCAAGCGCGCCATCGTCACTTTGGCTGCTGGGAATGAAATCCCACTGTTCGAGAACAACTGAGGCATCGCGTCATGGGAATTCGTAAGCGTAAACCAACATCTGCCGGTCGTCGTTTCCAGACTTCGTCAGACTTCTCCGAGATCACATCAACGACTCCCGAGAAGTCATTGCTCACGAGCAAGCCGAAGACTGGTGGACGTAACGCGTATGGTCGCAAGACCTCACGTCACCGCGGTGGCGGCCACAAACAGCAGTACCGCATGATCGACTTCAAGCGCAACAAAGATGGCATCACTGCCAAAGTTGCGACAATTGAATACGACCCCAACCGCACCTGTCGTATTGCTTTGTTGCACTACGCAGATGGCGAGAAGGCATACATCCTTGCTCCTAAGGGCATGAATGTTGGCGATCACGTATCAAATGGTCCGAAGGCCGACATCAAGCCTGGCAATGCGTTGCCGTTGCGCTACATGCCGGTCGGTACCGTTGTTCACAACGTCGAATTGCGCCCTGGTCAGGGCGGCAAGATGGCTCGCTCGGCTGGTGTCGGCGTGCAGCTCGTTGCAAAAGATGGCGACTACGCAACCTTGCGTTTGCCGTCAACTGAAATGCGTCGCGTCTTGATCGATTGCCGTGCCACTGTTGGCGAAGTCGGCAACTCCGAACACGAACTCATCAAGATCGGTAAGGCTGGTCGTAACCGTTGGAAGGGCGTTCGTCCGCAAACTCGCGGTGTCGCCATGAACCCGGTCGATCACCCTCTCGGTGGTGGTGAAGGTAAGACCTCTGGTGGTCGTCCTCCCGTATCTCCGTGGGGCAAGCCAGAAAGCCGTACTCGTGATGGCAATAAGGCATCACAGAAGTTGATTGTTCGTCGTCGTCGTTCCGGCAAGGGCCGCCGGTAAAGGATTGGTGCATTAGATGTCTCGTAGCTTGAAAAAAGGGCCGTTCGTTGACGACCACCTCGTAAAAAAGGTGGACGCGTTGAACGCAGCCAATGAAAAGAAGGTCATCAAGACCTGGAGTCGCCGTTCGACGATCATTCCCGACATGGTGGGTCACACCATCGCGGTGCATGACGGTCGTAAGCATGTTCCGGTGTACGTCACCGAATCAATGGTTGGTCACAAGCTCGGTGAATTCTCACCGACTCGTACCTTCAAATATCACGCAGGTCAAGAGAAGAACGTGAAGGGTCGCAAGTAATGACTGGTCCCAAGCTCAATGAGCGTTCATTCGTTGCTGGAGAGCGCACCGGAACAAAAGCAAGTGTTCGCGGTTCACGCATGTCAGCATCGAAAGCACGCGTTGTCCTCAATCTCATTCGCGGTCGCGATGTTGTCATGGCCGATCAGGTCTTGCAGTTCACCGAGCGTGAAGCTGCTCGCGTGATTCGCAAAGTGTTGGCATCAGCTGTTGCCAACGCCGTGAACAACGATGGCCTCGAAGCCGAAACCTTGTACGTCAAGGCTTGCTATGCCGACGAAGGCCCGACCTTGCGCCGCTTCAAGCCCCGCGCTAAGGGTCGTGCCACACGTATCAACAAGCGCACCTGCCACATCACCATTGTGCTCGCGGTCATTGATGCAGAACTCTTGACAGTTGTTCAAGCTCGTCGTGAGCGTGCAGTCAGCGGTCGCCGTGCAACTCGCGGTGGCGGTGTTGCTGATCGTCGTGCTCGCGTTCAGGCCAGCCGCACCAAGCGCACCGATGGTGGCGATGATGCAGCTGAATCAACAACTGTTGAAGAAGTAACACTCGAAGATACGACGATCGAAGCAACTGCTGTCGAGAATTCGGCGCCTGAGGCTGAGGAGACCAACTGATGGGCCAAAAGATCAATCCTTACGGCTTCCGTCTCGGAATTACCACCGACTGGAAGAGCCGCTGGTTCAGCGAGCGCAACTACAAGGAATACCTCACCGAAGACTGGAAGATTCGCGCTTACATCATGGAATCACTTCCCGATGCTGCGATCTCACGTATCGAAGTTGAGCGTAAGCGTGGCGAGACTTTGAAAGTCGACATCCACACTGCACGTCCCGGAATTGTTATTGGTCGTAAAGGTGCCAAGGCCGACGAACTTCGTTCAGGTCTCACCAAGCTCACCGGCAACTTGAAGGTGCAGTTGAACATTGTTGAAATCAAGTCACCAGAACTTGATGCAGCTTTGATCGCTCAAGGCGTTGCCGATCAACTCGTTGGTCGTATTGCTTTCCGTCGTGCCATGAAGCGTGCTGTGCAGAACGCACAAAAGGCTGGCGCACTTGGTATTCGTGTTCAGTGTTCGGGCCGTCTAGGTGGCGCCGAAATGAGCCGTACCGAGTGGTACCGCGAAGGTCGCGTTCCGTTGCACACATTGCGTGCCGACATTGACTACGGCTTCCGTGAAGCTCGTACCGCAAGTGGTCGCGTTGGTGTGAAGGTCTGGATTTACCGTGGCGACATTTTGCCGTACAAGCCCGTCACCGATGACAAGATCGTTCGCGAAGCAGCCATGGCTGTTGGCGAAACTTCAGGTGCACCTGGTGCCCGCAAAGTTGTGTCCTCAAGCGGACGCCGCAAGGCCGAAGAAGCTGCCGAATTGGCCGCAACACCGCTCATTAAAGAAGCCGATCCCGAACTCGAGAAGTTGCTCGACGAGGAAGAAGAAATTGCCCGCCGCACCCACGATGGGCACGAGACCCCGCACTTCCGTGCACAGGACTGATTCATTATGTTGATGCCTCGCAAAGTTGCCCATCGTAAGCACCATCGTGGTCGTACCGGAGGTATGGCCAAGGGTGGAAGCGAACTGGCTTTTGGTCAGTACGGAATTCAAGCTCTTGAACCGTGCTGGTTAACCGCTCGTCAGATCGAAGCTGCACGTATTGCTATGACCCGTCACATCAAGCGTGGTGGCAAGGTCTGGATCAACGTGTTCCCCGATAAGCCCGTCACCAAGAAGCCAGCTGAAACCCGCATGGGTTCCGGTAAGGGCAACCCCGAATTTTGGGTAGCCGTGGTCAAGCCTGGTCGCGTGTTGTTCGAATTGTCATTCCCAAGTCGCGAGCAGGCATTTGAGGCCCTCAACAAGGCCATTCAAAAGTTGCCGATTAAAGCTCGCATCATCACCCGCGAGGAGGCGATCTGATCATGGCAACTCAAGCCAGCAAAGACCGCGCTGAACTAGGCGAACTCGACCTCACGTCATTGGTCGAGCAGCTTCGTGCTACGAAGCAAGAGGCATTGAACCTCCGCTTCCGTAGCGCAACTGGTCAGCTCGACACCCATAGCGAATTGCGTCGTGTTCGTCGCCGCATCGCACGAATCAACACCCTTATCCGTCAGCGTGAAATCGCTGCCGCTGAGGCCGGAGAGTGAACCAGATGTCTGAAACAATCGAAACAACAGAACGCGCACCGCGCAAGGTACGTGAGGGCATCGTGTCCTCGTCGAAGATGGACCGCACCTTGGTCGTCGAAGTCGTCGAGCGCGTGCGTCACCCGAAGTACAACAAGTTCGTTATGCGCACCAAGAAGTTGTACGCCCACGATGAGGCCAACGACGCCAACATCGGCGACCGTGTCCGCGTGATGGAAACCCGTCCATTGTCGAAGACGAAGCGCTGGCGCCTCGTCGAGATTCTCGAGCGGGCCAAGTGAGCCTGGGAACGACGGAGAAGAACACATGATTCAGCAAGAAAGTCGTCTACGGGTTGCCGACAACAGTGGCGCCAAAGAAGTTCTGTGCATCAAGGTGCTCGGTGGTACACGCCGCCGTTACGCCTCGATCGGAGACATTTTTGTGGCTGCCGTGAAGGACGCAATTCCGGGTGCAGGTGTCAAAAAAGGTGATGTCGTCAAGTGCGTCGTCGTTCGCGTCAAGAAGGAAAAGCGCCGTCCCGATGGCAGCTACATCCGTTTCGACGAAAACGCTGCCGTCATTATCAAGGACGACCTCACTCCACGAGGAACACGTATTTTCGGACCAGTTGGTCGTGAATTGCGTGACAAGAAGTTCATGCGCATTGTTTCGTTAGCGCCGGAGGTGTTGTGAGATGAAAATTAAAAAAGGTGACACCGTTGTGGTGATCTCAGGTAAGGACAAAGGCAAAGAAGGCACCGTTTCGCGTGTGATGCCCACGACCAACCAGATCATCGTTGACGGAATCAATGTTGTGAAGAAGCACCAGAAGCCAAGTGGTACCAACCAACAAGGTGGAATCATCGACCGTGACATGCCGCTTGATGCATCCAATGTGATGCTCTTGCATAAGGGCAAGCCCACGCGCGTTGGTTACAAGGTTTTGGCCGATGGCAAGAAAGTGCGCATCGCTCGCAAGACAGGTGAGGAAATTTCATGAGCACTACTACGATGCCCCGTTTAAAGGCGAAGTATCAGAGCGAAATTCGTGACAGCCTGAAGGCTTCGCTCGAATTGCCCAACATCATGCAGGTTCCACGTCTCGAAAAGATTGTGATCAACATGGGTGTTGGTCGTGCAACTCAGCAGCCGTCGTTGCTCGAAGGAGCTGTCGCCGACATGACTCGCATCACGGGCCAAAAGCCCAAGGTGACCAAGTCACGCGACTCCATCGCCAACTTCAAACTTCGTGAGAAGCAAGCCATTGGTTGCATGGTCACTCTTCGTGGTGACCGCATGTGGGAATTCCTCGATCGTTTGATCGCAGTTGCGATTCCTCGTATCCGTGACTTCCGCGGTTTGCCGGCCTATTCATGGGACGGTCGTGGAAACTACTCGTTCGGTCTTGTTGACCAGACAGTGTTCCCCGAAATTGAATACGACAAGATCGATGCCCCTCGCGGCATGGACATCACCATCGTGACCACCGCTGTTGACAATGCCCAAGGTCGGGCACTCCTCGATGCGTTTGGCTTCCCCTTCAAGCGTGGCGCTGATGCAGCCATTGCGCCGAAGAAGGCAACCACTCGTGGACCGCAGTACGCAGCCAAGAAGAAGAAGTGAGCGAGAGGTACTGACTCATGGCAAAGAAATCTTTAATTAACCGAGCCAACGCAACACCGAAATTCAAGGTGCGTGGTTATACACGTTGCCGCAAGTGTGGTCGTGCTCGTTCTGTTTACCGCAAGTTCGGACTCTGCCGTGTGTGCCTTCGCGAGATGGCTCACGCTGGAGAAATCCCCGGCCTAACGAAGTCGAGTTGGTGAGGCGTTATGTTGACTGATCCTATTGCCGACATGCTGACCCGCATCCGCAACGCCAACACGGCGATGCATGATGAGGTCAAGATGCCGTCGTCAAAGCAAAAAGTTGCTCTGGCCAAGATTTTGGAACAAGAGGGTTATATCTCTGGTTTCACTGTCGCTCCCAATACCAAGGGACCAGGCGAGATCTTGAACATCGGAATGAAGTACTCGGCCGAGCGCCGTCGAACCATTGCCGGTATCAAGCGCATTTCAACACCAGGACTCCGCGTGTATCGCAAGTCCGACACTGTGCCTCGCGTGCTCGGTGGACTTGGTGTTGCCGTTCTATCCACCAGTCAGGGACTCATGACCGACCGCGAAGCGCGCAAGCGCAAAGTCGGCGGCGAAGTTCTCTGTTACGTGTGGTGATCAGGAGACAACATGTCACGTATCGGTAAAGCACTTATTCCCGTCCCGGCGGGTGTTGATGTTTCCTTCAGCGGAAACTCAGTGACGGTCAAGGGTCCTAAGGGATCTTTGAGTCGCGATCTTGTTGGTGGAATCACTGTTCGTCAAGACGAAGGCAACTTGGTTGTCGAGCGTCCGAACGACGAGCGTGAATCACGTAGCTTGCATGGCCTCAGCCGCGCACTCGTGAACAACATGGTTGTTGGAGTCACCACTGGTTTCGCTAAAGAACTCGACATCGTCGGCGTTGGTTACCGCGCCGAGTTGAAGGGCCCAAGCTCCATTCGTCTCAACCTTGGTTTTTCACATCCCGTTGATGTGGAAGCTCCCGCAGGTGTCACTTTTGAAGTGCCCGTGCAGACCAAGATCATCGTGAAAGGCATCGACAAAGAAACTGTCGGCCAAGTAGCTGCCAACATTCGTTCCATTCGTAAGCCTGAGCCCTACAAGGGCAAGGGTGTGCGTTACCAGGGCGAGAAGATTCTGCGCAAGGCCGGCAAAGCCGGCAAGAAGTAATGCCGAGAAAAGATTCCGGTAGGGAGATCCAATGAGCAAGATTAGTAAAGAGCGTCGTGAGAGTCGCCTTGTACGCCACAACCGAGTTCGTAAGAAGATCCACGGCACCGCCGAGCGTCCGCGCTTGTCGTTGTACCGTTCAAACAAGCACCTCATGCTTCAGGTCATCAACGACGATCTTGGTGTGACGATCACATCGGTTTCATCGAACGAGCCGGCATTGCGTGCCGCTGGTGGAAGCACTGTTGAAGTCGCTAAGGCTTTGGGTGTAACTGTTGCGCAACGTGCTCAAGCAATTGGTGTCAAGAAAGTTGTTTTCGATCGCGGTGGTTACTTGTACCACGGTCGTGTCGCTGCGGTTGCTGAAGCCGCTCGTGAAGCAGGTCTGGAGTTCTAATGACGAATACACCAAACAACCCCAATCCAAATCCGCGTTCAGGTGGACCTGGCGGCGGAAACCCGCGCCAAGGTGATCGTCCGCCCCCCGGTATGGGCAACACCCCCGAAGGTGGCCGCGAGTCACGCGTGATTCATATCAATCGCGTGGCCAAGGTCGTTAAGGGTGGTCGTCGCTTCTCATTCACCGCACTTGTTGTGGTTGGTGACGGCAACGGTCGCGTTGGTCTCGGTTACGGAAAGGCCAAGGAAGTTCCGTTGGCTATCCAAAAAGGAACCGAAGACGCCAAGCGCAACATGTTCTCGGTGGCCCTCGCCGGCAGCACCATCATGCACCCCGTCATTGGCATCTTGGGTGCTGGTCGCGTGATGCTTAAGCCCGCAGCTCCTGGTACCGGTGTTATCGCCGGCGGTGCTGCTCGCATCATCCTCGAAGAAGCTGGCATTCACGATGTGTTGGCTAAGTCACTTGGTTCATCCAATGCCATCAACGTGGCTCGCGCCACCATCAACGGACTGCAGTCATTGCAGCGTCCCGATGAAGTCGCGGCTCGTCGTGGTATCCCCGCCGATAGTTTCGTTCCAAAGGGCTTGCTCAAGGCCTACAACGAAACCAAGCGTGCCGTTGCTGCAGGAGAAAGTCACTGATTATGGCTACCTACCAAACAGTCGTTCACACTGGCCCCACCATCACGGTGACCCAGATCAAGTCAAGTACACATGCCAAGCCCAAGAGCCGCGGAACATTGCGTGCACTCGGTCTTGGTCGTATTGGCAAGAGCAATACCTTGCCCGACCGTCCCGAAATTCGCGGCATGATTGCCCGAGTTCCCCACCTGATCGAAGTTTCATCTTCGACTGATTCGAAGGAGAGCTGACCAATGCGCGTTGACGAATTAGCACCAGCACCTGGTTCAACCCATCCGAAAAAGCGACTCGGTCGCGGTATCGGCGGCAAAGGCGGAAAGACTGCCGGTCGCGGTACCAAGGGTCAGCACTCACGTGGTCGCGGTAAAGTTGCTCGCGGCTTCGAAGGTGGACAGATGCCCCTCAAGCAGCGTGTTCCGAAGTTGAAGGGTTTCAATAACCCATTCCGCATCGAATACCAGGGTGTCAACCTTGACACCATCAACGAACTCGACGACGCAGTTGTGAACCCCGAGGTCTTAACGGCCGCTGGCGTTTTGCACAAGAACGTTTTCGTCAAGGTTCTCGGTCGTGGACAGATCACCCGCAAGGTTGATGTTCATGTTCACGGTGCATCGAAGGCTGCTCAGGCTGCCATCGAAGCTGCCGGCGGTTCTGTCACCATCATTCCGTTGCCGTACAAGGTTCGCCCTGCTGCCAACGGCAACCAGTTCACCAACCGCTGATTTCGGGCTTCCCGATTTTCACCAGCCGCTAGAACCAGAGGAGACCACGTGCTGTCGAACTTGAAGAACATCTTCAAGGTTCCCGACCTACGGAACAAGATTTTGTTCACGGTCATGATGGTGTTGTTGTATCGCTTAGGCGCGCACATTCGCGTTCCTGGCATCGACGACCAAGCTGTTCGCCAATTGCGCGAATCAGCCCGTGAACAAGGTGCACTTGGCTTCTTGAACTTGTTCTCCGGTGGAGCATTCTCATCGTTCGCCATTTTTGCTTTGGGCATCATGCCCTACATCACGTCAAGCATCATCATGCAAGTGTTGACGGTGGTTATTCCAAAGCTTGAAGAGTGGCAACAAGAAGGTGCAACTGGGCAACGCAAGATCACTCAGTGGACGCGATACGTAGCGATTGCGATTGCAACTTTGCAGGGCGCTGGTTTGACATTCATTTTCGGTCAAGGCCGAGGTTCAGCGTTCTTTACCGCATCGGCCACTGCACCCGACATCGTGTTGTTGCCAGACGGAATGTGGCCGCGCGGTTTGCTCGTCATTATTTCACTTGTTGCGGGTACAGCATTGTTGATGTGGATGGGTGAACTCATCAGTCAGCGCGGTATCGGTAACGGTATGAGCATCCTGATTTTCGCATCGATTGTGAGCTCATTGCCCTTTAGTTACTACTCAATTCTGCAAAGTAAGAAGTGGGTTGTCTTCGCAATTCTCGTGGCCGTCTCCATCGGAATCTTGATTGCAGTTGTGCGTGTCGAACTGGGTCAACGCCGTATCCCCGTGCAATTCGCCAAGCGTGTTGTCGGTCGTCGTATGTATGGCGGTCAAAGTACGTACATCCCATTGAAGGTCAATCAGGCCGGTGTTGTTCCGATTATTTTTGCAAGCTCGGTGATGTTGTTGCCCGTACTTGTCACCAACGTCATCGGTGGTTCGGGTGGCTGGCGTCGTTCGGTGACCGAATGGGTCGACCGTAACTTGGTGTCGTCGCAAGGAACGCTCTACATCGTGTCGTTCGCGTTGTTGATCATCGCGTTTGCATACTTCTATAACTCCATCGCTTTCGATCCGATTCGTCAGGCCGATCAGATTCGTCGTCAAGGCGGATTCATTCCTGGTATTCGTCCCGGACCACAAACTGAGCGTTATCTCGCCAAGACCGTGAACCGCATTACATTGCCTGGTGCTTTGTTCGTTGCTTTCATTGCCATCTTGCCGTACATCGTGTTGTGGGTCGGTGACGTGCAGTCGTTCCCGTTCGCTGGTACGACGGTGCTGATCGCGGTTGGTGTTGCTCTTGAATTGATGCGCCAAGTAGATAGCCAGCTCATGCTGCGCAACTACGAGGGATTCCTGAAGTGATGCTCACGCAGCATCGGTGGCTGCGGCAGGACTAACTCATGACCGCGGGCGTTCGTCTGATCATCATGGGTCGTCAAGGCGCTGGCAAGGGCACTCAGTGTCAGCGCATTTCACGGCACTATGTGGTTCCCCATATTTCAACGGGGGAAATTTTGCGCGCTGCTGTGCGTGAAGGAACTGAACTCGGCAAGATGGCCAAGCAGGTCATCGAAGCTGGTCGCTTGGTGGGCGATGACATCATGATCGAAATTATCCGCGAACGCCTTGAGCAAGATGATGCCCGTACTCGTGGCTACATCCTTGACGGCTTTCCGCGGACCGTCGCCCAGGCCATTGCTCTTGACGGGATTGCCGCCGAACGACCCATCCATGTGGTGCTCGACCTTGACGTGCCTCGAGATCTGGTCATTCAGCGCATTTCGGCTCGCCGAGTGTGCCGTGACTGTGGAACGAACTATGTCGCCACGGCCCAAAAGCGCGACCCCTGGATTTGCGATTCATGTGGTGGGGACGTGGTGCAACGTAATGACGACACCCCCGAGAGCATCAGCC
>Ga0255112_1000176_pt1 | contig 18999 bp, 18 predicted proteins | sample Law_Yuk_RepB_8h_FD_188470 | JGI IMG/M metagenome (GOLD analysis project Ga0255112, IMG submission 188470) | Freshwater microbial communities from St. Lawrence River, New York, United States - Law_Yuk_RepB_8h | ecosystem: Environmental > Aquatic > Freshwater > River | place: USA: New York... | reverse complement strand
AGCCCTGCACCAGGAAGCCCCTTCATAACACCTGCTACGTTCGACAACGACGAAAGATCCGCAGTGACATCTGCGGTAGCAGTCTTTTCTGCTGCAGCATTGCTCGAGCGGTTCGCACTTGTCCGCTCGTTCAGAGTAATTGTTAGCGTATCGCCAACATTACGAGCACGAGGATCTTCGAAAAGAGGACGAAACTGCGAGGCGGCCGCCGCTGTTGCAGGAAACAGACTGCCTGCATTTGATGGTTGGGCATTCACCGCTGCCGGCCGAGTAGTTGTGGTTCCTTTGACTAATGGCTCTTTATCAGCAGTTGCACAACCCACCAATATCGCCGTTGCCAGAGACATCAGGAGAATAATTCCTAAATTCTTAAGGATCATGATTGTTATACCTGAGAGAGGCGGGCGAGCATGTCGTCAGATGCGGTGATCGCACGCGTGTTCACCTCGTAGGCCCGCTGAGCAACAATCAGGCTCACGAGCTCCTCGGCTAGGTTTACGTTGGATGCTTCAACAAAGTTCTGCTTTAACGAACCAATTCCATTAGTTCCAGGCGCCCCCTGTTGCGGGTTACCGGAAGCTGCAGTCTCAAGGTATAGATTTCCACCGATGGAGGTTAAACCTGCCGGATTCGCAAACGTCGCAAGCTGAATCTCACCCGCATTCTGCGATGCGGTCTGGCCTTGGCTCGTGTAGGTCACTACACCGCTCTCAGAAATGGCAATTGATGTCGCCTCGACTGGAACCGTAATTCCAGGCGCAATGGTGTAACCCCCTTGGGTCACAATCTGCCCCGTAGAGCTACGGGTTAAATTCCCGTCTCGGGTGTAGGCGACCGTACCATCGGGCAGATTAACTTGAAAAAACCCATTGCCGTAAATGGCGACATCTAAAGGATTTTCCGTTCGATTCAATGCGCCCTGAATATGGATACGCTCCGTCGCTGCGACCCGAGCACCCGCACCCACTTGCAGACCAGATGGTGATTGGGCATCCCCCGTGGTCGGACCGCCTGGCTGCCGAATGGTCTGATAAATCAGATCTTCAAACATTGGCTTCACGCGCTTATAGCCCGTGGTTGTGCCGTTGGCGAGGTTATTCGAAATGGTATCGAGATGTGTCTGCTGAACGTCAAGTCCAGTTTTGGCAATCCAGAGCGATCGAATCATGATGCGTATCCTTTAGGGTCAGCCGTTATTAGAAGTTTGATGCCGTCATTAACATATTGGACTGCCGAGCGTTTTGCTCCGCAGTCGTAATGATTTTCATATTGAGTTCAAACATGCGCTGCTGATTAATCATCTGAACCATTGATGCTGCGACGCTCACATTACTCGTCTCGTACGAGCCCTGAACTACCCTCACCGATGGGTCCGGTTGGGCGGGTGGCTGGTCCTTGGGAAGCTCAAAAAGGCCATCCTCCGCACGCACCAGATCCCGTATATTCGGGTTAACCAACTTAATCTGACCTATCTGATTAAGCGTCTGTTCTCCATTTTCACGAACCCATACCGTTCCATCTCGGTTCATCTCGAGCTCGGCACCTGTGGGCACAATGACATTACCGCTGTCACCGACTACCGCAATGTCGCGCCCGATCTTTAATATGCCGGTTTCATCACGGAAAAAGCGGCCGTTGCGCGTGTAGGCTTCGCTGCCATCGGCACGGCGAACAGCAAAAAATCCGCCCCCTTGGATCGCGAAATCGAAGGGGTTGTCTGTCGTCTCGATTGGGCCTGGATTGAACATCGCGGTCGGCGTGGAATCCACAACGAACGCCCGCGAATCGGCCTGTTCCCCCTCGAGGGGAACCGCCCGAAACGCGGTGACCATCTCGCGAAAGCCCGGTGTGTGCACATTGGCCATGTTGTGAGCAGTATTGCCCAGCTGGCCCATCGTGTGCTTTGCACCGGTCATCGCCGTATAAGCGATTCGGTCAATCATGAGATTAGTCCCTTATCCCAAGACATCACTGATTAGCCGCCCGTCATTCGAATAGTGGCCTGTAAGGTGTCATCGTAGGCACGGACCGACTGCGAATTTGCCGAGTACATCCGCTGCATCTGCATGAGCTTTACTAACTCATTGGTCAGATCAACGTTAGATGCCTCAACGGCACTCGCGCGGATCTCGCCAAGACCCTTAGATCCCGGCTTCCCAACGATATAGCCCTCAATTCCAGGGTTCTCTTGGGCCTTAGCCATGAATACGTTACCGCCAACCGCCACTAAATCGTTCACAGCATTGAATTGCACTAAGGCTAACTGTCCAGAAATGTATTGACGGCCGTCGCCATAGGAGCCAATCACCCGGCCTTCCTTGTCTATCGAGACCGAATTAATCATCGCGACAGAACTTCCATCCTGCTTAGCCAGATCAACCGAAAATGGTGTAGCGTAGTTACGCGTCTTGGTGAGATCGAGATCGAAGGTCAACGCATGCTGGTTAATCGGGTCCGCTGTTCCACTGGTGGAGATCTGTGCATTCAGGGTAACTTTAGAGCTAAATGCAGGGTCACCGCTCTCGCCGTCGTAGACGAGGTTATCGATGTTCTTACCGCCCCAGAACGACATAATCGCTACCGGATTGTATTCACTATCGATTGTCGGATCCAGATTAGATGGATTTCCGGAATTAAAATTCTGATCGATATTATTAAAATACTGATTATCTAGCTGGCCATACACCTCGTACTGAGTGGTCGTCGCATTAAAAGTCTGTGAGCGTGTGTTATCAAACAAATCGCCCTTCATGACCATCTGTGATCCATCCTGGGCCGTCATGGTGTAGGACACTGGGTTATAAAAATACAGCGCTTCTGCACCTGTCAGCACAGTGCCATCGTCAGGCGGCGGATCAAGTGTAAGGGTATTGTTTGTTCGATCAATCGAAATAATTCGTGCACCCGTATTCGAATAATCAGTGCCGTCAAACGCCCAAACATACTGCCCGACTTGGATATCCATGTTGAGATCGTCGTCAACGGCAAACTCGAGTAACCCGGTGGTTTCGTCAAAGTCAGTTGGTTCTGACTCCTGGACCGCGCCCACATTGAAGAACTCGACTTTATCGCCAGCTTCATAAGAGTTCGTCGGTACGCCGCTTAAGGTTACAAACGGAGCATCTGCATCGGAATCATCGATCTCGGTGACGACCACGCCAGTGTCACGTCCATTGACGACTACCCTTGCGTAAGCGCTGATACCACTAACGCTATCAACGTAGAAATCTTGTAGAGATCCGCCTTCAGCATCCCCAACAAAAGCCTCGCTTAGATTTGTACCTAGGTTAGCTCCCGTTAGGAACTTGATTCCGGCAGACGTATCCTCAGTCAAAAAGACCTTCGCAACATCTGTGCTGCTATTCTGGTGCGCTACTTCGCTCGGGGGATACGAGAAGCGTGTGGAGTCAACATCATAGGTAATTTCGAGTTCTTTGTCCTGCACACGACGGTAATACAAGGTTAAGGAATGCTCACCACCGTTATCTTCCCGGCTAAACACGGTCTGCGATACTTTATGGTGATAAGTTGAAGGTACCAGTGGGTTAAACGCTACGCCACCGGAGGTCAAAAATGCATTTGTGCGAGCATCTAACGTGACCGAGATTTCTGATTCAGTCGTAGTCACCGGGGAGAGCTCGGTGGGGGGCATCGTGATTTTGTTTAAGGAGTCACCGTCATCAATCGTGACACCGTCGGTCGAGGTATAGCCGGTTAGATACATGCCGTTTTCGTTGACAATGTAGTTCTGCCCTGCGGGACTTTGCTCTGCTGAGACCGCGAACTGTCCGTTACGGCTATAGAAAATTTCCTTGGGATTTGTACTTGAGGCCAGCTGGAACATTCCGCTCGCGCCCGTAATCGCCATATCTAAGGTATTGGCAGAATCTTGCACGCTACCCATGTTAAATAGGCGGCGAATATTCTGCTGCAGTGTGCCCTGGCCTGCACGCGCAGGATCCATTGGGTTTAGCGCCTTAAAGAACTGATCCTGGAACATGAACTCACCCGCTTTGTAACCCACAGTAGCAGCGTTCGCGATGTTCGTTGAAATTACATCAATGGCGGTGCTATTTGCACGCAATCCGGAGATACCGATACCAAAGTTACTCATTCCCGACTCCTTCTTTCCTGAAATTCCTAGTTAAATAAAAGTTAAAAACGGTTTGTAGATTTGTTACTGCAATACCCATTGCTTTACATCTGCAGGCTTGACCGTTCGGCCATCTGCCAAGGAGAGCTTCATATCACTGCCATCACGCGCCACTGCTGTAACTATCGATGCCACCATAGTCTGGCCAACAACCGACTTATCAGCATTCGCTCCACTAATTTGCAGGAAGTAATTTCCTGCCTGCAATGGCTGGCCAAAGGAATCTAGGCCGTCCCAATAGAAGTTACTTAGGCCAGCGGGTGAGGACCCCAATTTGCGGTTCAGGACCTGGCTGCCGGTACTGTCAGTAATTTTGATGGTGGTTTCTGCAACAGGCGACTCGAAGTTTGCTCCGACAACCACACCATTGGCGCCATCAAAGTTAATCTTATTGCTTGATACCATGGCCGAGCGGCCAACCGTAGAGGCCTGGGTCATGAAGTCAGACATCTGCATCTGAGATACGAGTGATTGAAGGTTTTTGTTCATGCTGTTGATACCATCGACCATGTTGAGCTGCGCTAACTGAGATGTCATTTCTGCACTCTCAAGCGGGTTCATGGGATCCTGATTCCGCAGCTGTACGGTGAGCATTTTTAGAAAATTTTGTTGGAGCTCTTGGGTTGACTGGCCATTGACGGTCTTTGCTGTCGTGGTGGTCGACGGCTCATAGAACTTGAGTCCGGAGATATTGAGATCTTGAAGAGTCGTAGCCATGGTGATGTTCTCAGTGCGGTGATTTAATTAGATAAGGGCTATTTGCCCATCGACAGAGTGCGGGTGATCAGTAATCGCGTATTACTCATTAATTCAATATTCATTTGGTAGGAGCGGGATGCAGAGATCATGTTCACCATCTCTTCCACCGGGTTTACATTGGGCATCTCGATATACCCTTGGCCATCGGCGCGGGGATGGCCCGGCTTATATTCTTTTCTGAGCGGCGCATCGTTTTCCACGATGTTCGCCACTTCCACACCGGCTCCCGGCGTGCCTTGGATGGGGGTTGTACGAAATACGACCTGTCGGCCACGGTAGGGGCGGCCATCGGGCCCTTCTAAGGTTTCCACGTTCGCAATATTCGAGGCCGTGGTGTTCAAACGAATTGACTGCGCCACTAGGCCGGTAGAGCCAATTTCAAATGCGCGCATTAGACTCATGTGTCAGCTCTCTCTGTCGTTACCCGGGTTGACCCGTGATCGCCTGAATGCGGCTTTTAATACTCGAACCAAAGAACTCAATAGCGGCCTGGAGCATCATGGTGTTCTGAGCAAAGTGGGCGCGCTCGGTATCGGGATCCACCGTGTTGCCATCGAGGGCGGGCTGAAGTGGCGTGCGATAGAGCAGATTCGGTGAATCCCACTCTGCGCCCGGCTCGCTGGCCAGGTGGGCATTAGCGGTTCGAGCCACCTCAAGCCGTGGATTCACCTCAAAGCCCATTAAACGCTGCTGCATGAGATCAGCAAACTGAACGTCGCGGGCTTTGTAATGAGGAGTGTCGGCATTCGCCAAATTCGATGCCAGGATCTCCTGACGATAGGCGCGCGTAACCAGCGCCTTTTCGTGGAAAGCCAGTGAGTCGTATTGCGGCATCAGTTTCATGCACACTCCATTGCAAGTTTTGGGCCAACTCTCCATGCGGAGGAATTGGATTCACCATCAGCTAAGCAATTAATGTGCCAAAACAGATAAAGTCATTAAAAATCAATGACTTATGAAAATAAAAAAGATCTATTAAGGGGAAAAAGCGGATCTGGAGTTTAGGCCAGATCCGCGACTCGGCAAAAAGTACCGAGCCTGAGAGGAAAGTTATTCCGCTAAACGCCGCGTTTTATGCAGAAGGCCTATTGCGCGGGAACCGGAGCAAGTGTCTGGCCAGAAGTCGAGGAAGCCGGCATTGCCCCCCGAGATTCTTTAATCAGCCGGCTGCTGGATGCCTGCAGGGGTCGGGAATTGTTGGGATAGAGCCTTGCAAAGATGCCGATCTGCTCGGCCGATACCGCTACCGGATTTTTCAGCACATACCAGGTAACACCCTCGGTACAAGGCGGTGTGGTTAACGACCCCATATAGGTGTAGTAGGCCTGGTCCTTGGGGAGGGCGTCTGCAATGTTGAGCATGACATCGGGCGGTGCCACGGGCTCATTGCGAACGAGCGGGATGTGGTTCCAGATCTGCTGAATGAAAGGATTCTCAGAACCAGACGGCACGAGCAACACCGATACGGCTGCAAGCCTGCCCTGCATATCGCGCAGATGCAGCTGCATACTCATGCCAAAGGACTTGCCATTGATGCGTTCCTCGGCAGGATGACGAAATTCAATATGGGTCAGCCGATGGTAGTGCCCCATGACGCTTACGGCTCCACCCTCGAGGTAATGGACTTCAATGGTCTTGCCTGAATCCACAAGCCTGAATTTAGAGGGCTTGAAATCAAATCTAATCGCGGGCAGATCAACCCCAACCCCATCCCGAATATCAATTGGGGACTGAAAGCGACCTTTTTCACAGGCTGCATAACTCGGATGGAGCTTTCCCCACATTGCGGGACCGCGATCGCCCTCATAGGCCCAGTCAACCGGCGTAACCGGTTTAGGCATGCTGGGCAGCTTTGGCTCAGGCTTAGCAGGAGTTGCCTCTGCGGACTTACTACCCAGCGTTACCGGTGTCTGTTGGGGCTCGCTTGGCCGAGAAGCCTGTGGCCGGGGTGCGGGCTTGGTAGTTGGCGCGGCGGCCCCATCTCCTGCGGTGTTGGCTTGTGCGCCAGGCGCAGCAGCAGGCGGCGTATCAGCAGTACGAATCACTAACTCGCCCTGCCCCTGCATTCGATCTCGAATGGCTTGGCGTATCGCCTCATCGCCCTTGGCGGGCGCGGCGCCTGCACCTGTCGCCTGTTGGGCAAGCTTATTGACTGGCGCACTATTAATCGTTACCTGTGGCCTACCCGCCTCTTGGGAGGCGGCAGGAATTGGCGTGACTTGCACGCCAGGTTTTGGCAGTGGTTGGGGTTCTTGCGCAATGGCAGATGCGGCCGATAGGCTCACCATGCCTGCAAGGCCAACCGCTATCAGTGTTCTCGGGGTATTTCGCATAACTATTATTCCTCTCCTGCAGAAAAACGGCTTTTAGACGCCCGACGTTTAGTTCTGCAAGCCCTGCCGAATTAAGGAAAAAGGCATTTCCATAATACGGCCCACGAACTCGGGCATATCGGGCAAGAGGATGATCAGCACTAGAAATGCCAGCGGCACCGTAATTGCAAAGCCCACCGAGAAGAGATTGAACTGCGGGCTCGTGCGCGCAAGGATTGCCTGCATGACATAAAAAAGGAGATACACCACAATCGACGGCAGCGCGAGCACTAGGCCAAGCTGAAACGATCGGGAAATTAAGCCGGTGACGGCCGGTAATGCCCAGACTGTTGGCCACTGGCCAAAGGGAAGGGTTTTAAAACTCGTGATAATCACCTCCATTAGGGCGAGATGCACATTCATAACGAAGGCAAGCGCAATTGCAGTGAAGCCCAGAAACTCTCCCATGAGGCCGGAAGCGATGTTTGGATCCCGCGTATAGCCCGTTGCGAAACTCAGGCCTGTTTGAATCGAGAGGACCTCAGCCGCCACCTCGACGGCCATGAGCCCCAGTCGAATTACAAAGCCAACAAACACTCCGATCAAGAGCTCGATCGCTGCCCCCATAAAGGTGGGCGGCGCAATCCCAAAAATCTTCACCTGATCGACTACACCAGGCAGAATTGCGGTCGCAATCATGAGTGTCACCATGAGCCGCAGGCGCATGGGGAAGGCACGAAAAGCAAACATCGGCGCAGACAAAAACATTCCAAAGATACGCAGGGAGACGAACATCAACCCAGTCGCCCACTGCATAAACAAATCGGCCGGAATCGATAACACCTAAGCCTCCTTAGCCCCCGTTACTGCATCAGGGTCGGAATGCGCAGAATAATCTCCCGAACGTAATCCGAAAAAAGACTTAAAAGACTCGGGCCTGCCATCAAGATGACGACAGCCAGCACGATGATTTTAGGAACGAAGGCAACCGTAGTCTCGTTCAATTGGGTTGCCGCCTGCAAAATACTGATGATCAATCCCACGATCAATAGTCCCAGCAGAATCGGGCCACTCAGAAAGAGTGCCATCCATAGCGCCTGGAATACCAGTTCAATAACGAGCGAGGCTTCCACGCTAGCTGCCCATCCGGAAACTCTCAACAAGGGATGCCGCCAGGATCCCCCAACCGTCCGCCATCACAAAGATTAAGAGCTTCAGCGGCAGAGAGAACATCATCGGTGAGACCATCACCATCCCTAGCGACGTCAGAATGCTGGCGACCGCAAAATCAATTGCAATAAAAGGCAGAAAGATCATAAATCCGATAATGAAACCTGTCTTGATTTCTGAGATGGCAAATGCGGGCATCAACACCATCATGGGGATATCGTCTCGGGTCTGAATGGGCTGGCCGTAGAGCTTTGCAAACAAGGCCAGATCATCTTGGCGGGTCTGCTTGAGCATGAATGCCTTTAGCGGCTTAGTACCAATCTCAATGGCCTGATCAAATGAGATCTTCTTCTGGGTATAGGGGATGTAGGCTTTGTCGTAGATTGGATCAAGCACACCGGGCTTCATAATGAAGAGCGTTAGAAATAATGCCAATCCCACTAGCACCAGATTCGGCGGCATGGTGGTGAGCCCCAGGGCCTGGCGAAGCAGGGAAAACACAATCAATATGCGCGTGAAGCTCGTCATGAGCATCAATACGGCAGGCAGAAATGTAAGTGCAGTTAAAACGATAATCGTCTGCACTGGCACTGAATAGGTGTTACCGCTCACGGTCACCAGAGGCAATGACTGGGCATAGGCCCCTGCCCCGAGTGTTAGGGCCCCAAGCGCAGTGACGACCAAGACAAGCCGCTTCATTTCTTAACCTTTCGCAGCATTTCAGACAGGCGTGACGCAAAATCCATTGGCGCAGGTGATTGACTCATGCCGCGAACCTCCTCGGGGCTAAGTTCTGCGATAAGCGTAATCTGGGATTGGGTGTGCCCCAACACGTAGACCCGGCCCACCACGCTGGCAATCACCACACGCTCTCGTGGCCCAAGCGACTGAACCGACAGAATTCGAATTGAGGAATTAGGGACTGTCGCGGTCATGTTCTTGTGAACCAGCCACGCCACCAACAATACAACCCCTGCCAAGAGCAACAAGGTAATAAAGGTTAGCCAGATCATGCTGCCCCCACCTGCGGTTGGGGTATAGACCGACGCGGCAATCGAGGCGGGCGTTGTGCCCGCAGAGGGCGCTTGGGCGAGCGCTAGAGGGGGAAGACCAACAAGACCAACTGAGACGACGGCACCAATCACCCGTCGCAAAAGAGAATCGGGGTTGGACGGCGGTGTTAACTTTTGTTTTCCCGCCATCTGATCCCCTTTATTGACGTTAGCGGTTAATTTTTCGTAATCGTTCCGCTGGAGTGACGATTTCAGTTAAACGAATTCCGTACCGGTCATTAACGATCACCACCTCGCCTTGGGCGATTAGGCAGCCATTAACCACGACCTCCAGTGGCTCACCCGCTAGCATATCAAGTTCGATGACCGAACCATAGGATAAGGCGAGAAGGTTCCGAATCTGCATTTTCGCCCGGCCAAGCTCCACCGTAACCTGAACAGGGACGTCGACCACGAGATCAATGTCGTTAATGGCGGGTGGCGGCAAGCCTGCCGTGGGGTCATCGTCCAGCGATGCGTAGTCGGCTGGCCGAACTGCGCCAGCGTCTGCCCGCCCTTTTACCCCTTCGGCGAGGGCCTCTGCGCCAGTTGTCGTATTTTCTTCCATGGTCTGCTTTCCTTTATTACCTACTTTTTAAAAATCTATGTTCCGGCAACGGGCTGAAGATCCGACGCTGTCGGATCAGTCGCCATTGCCGCCTGTAATGCCTCACCGGCCCTCGCCTCACGGCGCTCGTAGAACTCGCCGCGCTCTTCGCCCCGCATTACGCTGGGCCCCAGTCGGCCGCGCTCAAGCGGTGCCTTTAGATAATCCACCGGATGCTTAATGCTCTGTACCTTCACCGCATAGCGACCATTTTTGACACCGTACTTGCCACGAATCACCGGCAGGCCATCCACATAGACCGTTACCGGATCCACAATCTCAATTGGAATGATTTCGCCCACCGCCATGGATAAAACATCGCCCAAGAGCATCTGCTTGCGGGCCAAAACCGCCACCGCCTCTAGGCTCGCTGACTGCACCTGCGTGTGCAGGGTGTCCACCCAGGTCTGATCGGGCTCGGTGACGAGCTGCATGTTCTCGTAGAGCACGCCCTTAAGCGGCTCCAATACCCAGAAAGGAATACAGAGATCAACGTCACCTGCACGCCCATTGATATCAATCGTGAACTTGGCATGCATCACCATCTCATCCGGGCCGGTGATCTTGGCAAATGCAAAATTGGTCTCCTGCCGCATGAAATCAAACTTCATCTCATGAACAGACTTCCAAGCCTTTTCATACTCATTGAGTAGACCATCCATCAGCCTGCGAACAATACGCAATTCTGTGGCGGTATATTCCTTAACACTCGTTTTTGGCGCCAGTCGGCCTTCGCCACCAAACATATTATCGATCGCGATATAGATGACTCCCGGGTCGATACACCAGCACCCCGTGCCGCGTAAGGAACGGATATTAACGATATTGATATTGGTGCGCTCGGGAAGCTCTGCAATGTACTGCGCATAGGTTTTGACACGCGGCAGGTGAACGCGGACCTCAACCGGAGAGCGAATCATATTAAAGAGCGTGAGCCGAACAGTTCGAGCGAATTTCTCGTGAATGAGCTCCAATGTCGGCATACGCCGGCGCGATAGGCGCACCAGCTTATCGAACATGCTCTTTTGTTCTTCTACCTTATTGCGATAGGCTTCATCCATCCCCTGAGTAAGGCTCTGGGGCCCGCTGTCATAGCGCGGCTCTTTGCCCGATGCCTCCTTTGCAGGTGCTTCGTTGCCGGCTGGCTCGGGCTGAGCCTGGGCCTGATCGTTGTCGTTATCGTTTTCAGCCATGATGAATTACTTGATGGTGCATCCTTTTAGTTGGCTTACTGCATCACCAGTCGATCAAACAACACGCCCTGCACGGGCAGGTCCATTTCGGTGACCTTCCAGTATTGGGCGGCCGCCTCAATTGCGGTTTGACTGAGGCGCTCTCCGGCGGTGGTCTGCTTGGGGATTGCGCCAATGCGCTCAAGGTTGGCGAGATCCGCCGACTCAAGTCGCTGCTGCAGAATGAAAATTGCGGTTAGCTGAGGCTCAATAATGGCATTGATGACCAGTGCAATCTCCTTAGCCATCGCATTTTTACCATCAACCGTTGCCAGCTCCTGCATTGTTCTAGAGGACAGCACCAAGAGGATCTTGTCGCGAATGATTGGCATAAAGTTTTTAATCTTTGCCTCAGTCGTCGCCTCACCCGTTCTCAACAAGATCTTGGTCTGAAGGTAGTGCTCGCCACCGCGACCTGGAAGGTTCACGGTAAACTCATCCATCGCTACAAAGCGCGGAGGTTTATTCTCCTTACGAAACTCCATCTGCTTTTTTAGCTGATATTCGGGGGTAGCCTCAAGCTCGGCCTGCTTTCGCTTAGCCTCGGCTTGGCCTTGCGACCACATGTAATAGCCCGCGCCGCCACCAAGTGCAACAACGGTTCCGAGGATGATGAAGATGAGGCCCTTTTTGCTCTTCTTAGGAGGTGCTTGTTCACCCTCTGCGCCCCCACCCGCCGCTGCGGCGGCTGCTACTGCTGCATTTTCTTCAGCCATGATGTTCTCTCTAGTCGTTCAAAGTTACGCTACAAAATGAATGCCGTCTCCGGCCACACTCGACTGGGATGACGTGACCGCATCCCCGCCACCCCTTATCGATGATGATTTTCCTTGAGTTGGGCCCCTACGGCTAGCGCTATCCGACTCGCCACCCTGCCCTTGGCCAAAAGCCATTGCGTTGGCAAAAGCGTTCGATTCTTGCCGCTCTCGCATTTCGAGATTCAAAGCAAGCCCCATCTGCGACATATCCTGCCGCAGGAGGTGAGAGCTGCCCTCTAATCGGGTCTTCATCGCCTCAGACAGGCCATCGACGAGTAGCGTTGCCCGGCCAGCCCCGTCCAGCTTCAGATCAAGCCGGATCGGGCCCTCGTTGGGTGGCGTGACTTCAAGCACCGCACGGCCTCCGCCCTGGCGGGTGAGCCTCAAGACCTCTACATTTAATAGACCAGAACTAAAGCTTGCGCGGGCGGCTTCTAGTCGGTTTTCCGCCCGTGCGAGAACCTCGGTGTTACTGAGGCCCGCCGACGAAGCAGCATCTACTTTCTGCGCCGATTGACGTGCTATCTCTACGGGTGTTGATGCAGATTCAGATGCAGAACGAATCGCTGAACCAAATTCTGCTCCAGGCTTAGCATTTGCGTGAAGACGAACGGAATCGGCGGGCGTCTGCTCGCTAGGGTCGCCGCCATTATTGCCATCAAATCCCCCGCCACCAGAGGCGAGATCTGCCGCGTTCTTAATGCCCGAATCAAGTGATTCACCAGCGCCCAAACGTGCGGTGTTTGCCGCCGATTTTGAATCTGTCGATTCTTGCTTTGCCCCGTTAACCGTAGCAACCGTCTGCGCAACTGCGGCAGTCTCGGCGCTGCCTGTGATTGCACGCTCTGCCACAAGGGCAGCAGCATTTTTATCCTTAGTTGCTGCGGTAGTTGCTAGCGATGCAGAAGAATCTGATGCGGGTGTACGCATCGATGGCGCGACTGTCGGTACAGCCGTTGTGGATGTCTGGCTCACATCAGATGACTGACCAATAAGACCGGCGGCACTCGCCATGTCGGCTGGCTGAGATCGCGTTGTTGCAGATAGAGGACCCGCTCCAGGTGTTTGCTGGGCAGACGTCAATGGAGTTATCTCCGGAGTTGACATGGAAGATGTTGAACTAACCTGGAGGTCCTGAGATCCCAATAGACCTTGGCCCGCTGTTTGTGCAGCGGAAACACCTATATTCATCGCTTGTGCCGATGACGAAGGCTTTAGAATCGACTGCGATAAAGTTGCGGCTGATGAACTTGTTAGCGCGGCTTCGGCCTCGGAGACTGCAGACTCCATCAGCTTCCCGGGCTCTGCCTTAATAGATTGTGTAATCGTTGTCTGCCCTTGAGTATGACCTTGGCTTTGGCTCGTGCTTTGACTCTGAGGATTCCCGTTAGTCACTAATGATTCCTGCGCGATGATCTGAGACTTCGACAACGCGGCCTGATGAACACCATCGTCTTTAATCGGATCAAGCGTTACGGCAGCTGTTTTTAAAGCCTGCGGCCCCTCCGGTGCGCCCGGACTATTTGTCCGGGTTACCAATGCGGGCTGCGGTTGACCGGCCATACTTATGCCAGACGCTTTTTCCGTGAGTGACGGTGATCCGGGCTCTGCTGATGACGCTGTTAATGATTTTTGCGCCGAGTCGGTACTTGTTGATGACGAGTTACTCTGGGCTACTGGCTGCGCTAAGAACTGATCGCCCTGGGCACCTGCGCGAGGCTTTGTTGCCAAATTCGAAGGCTGGTTTAGGGCTGATGCCGACGGTTCTTCAGCCCCCGAGCCATCCACTACGGAACCAGCGTTTGATTCCTGTAATGCAATCGATGATTCTGCGGTCTGACCTTTGATAGGGGACTGGTTTGTCGAGGCCTGCGACGCTAAGGCTTGTTGTGCTCCTTGATCAGTGGCTGCGGCGTTACCCGAAATTGGTAAAGACAATACGCCCGTTAAAGCCGCTGATCCCGCTGTATTCAATGCAGCTTTAGACGTGTTCTCAGCAACCTGAGTTGCCGCTTTCACAACGACCGCTGCGGGGTTCTGTTCTTTGGATTGCGAAAGCAGGTCCTGCGAAGAGCCCGATCGCTGGCTCTGGGTCTGACCCTGGCTCTGACTTAGCGCCTGGCCTGTTATCTGAGTTTGTAACTGGCTTTGGGATTGGCTATCCAGCAGAATTTTTTTGGCGCTCTGGTTAACCAAAGCGGCGTTCGCCTGCTGTTTCAATAGCGCTTGTTCGGCCTCGCTTAACGGAGTTGAGTTCTGCACCGCTTGGTTTTTTAGCGCGGCAGTATCCTGACTATTTAACCGATTTACTCCACTCTTTAATAACGCGTCCTCGACCTCTGCGGCCGTATCCGAAAGCGTAGCTGCAACGGTATCTGAAGTGGCATCTGCAGCCGCATCCGATTCAAGTTGTGCTGCGATTCGCGTAACCGCCTTTTTTACGGCGGAGGCGGCTGTTGCTGTCTCATTTTGCACTGGCGCGACAATCGTATTTGTCACCTGCGCGACTAAACCCGCCGCTGTCTTCGACCCCAAACTAATGACGTCGCCTGACGAAGCTCCAGCAGTTGCAGACGATCCGTTTGAGCCTTGCGCCTTACCTGCCATTGCCTGCACAGGCGCTTGCGATGTTGCTCCCGATGCTAGATTGGTTACCGCACCTTGCGACGTTGATTGGCCTTGAGTCTGAGCTTGAGTCTGTCCATTGTTCTGCGTTGCTAGGTTTTCAACTAGAGTCGCTAACGCTGCATCAGCCAAGGTATTCCCAGCCGCATTCGTGCCGCCGTTTAACGCGACAGTACTCGGTGACGACTGAGTAGTGCTCTGGCCAACAGCTCCGTTAACGTTAGACACCCCGGTATGTGAGCTTGATGTGATGGTGCCATCGCTCTGAAGCGAGCCAGTAGCCACGCCAGTGGCGGGCATCCCAGCTACGTTCATATGTTCGTGTCTCGGGCCACTGCTTGGACCCGTATCCGAAATTGCTACATGTGAGGCGATTGGGTTGTTATCAGCTGAGGCAGTATTCGATACAGAGACAGAAATCCCTTGGGTAATCGCTGTTGCGTTGGTGGTTGAATTAGCTGCTGCTTGAGCGGCGGCGCTAGCGGCGTCTATCGCTGCTGCGCTAGCGACCGCGTTGGCAGCCACTTTTGCTGCCTCGATAGCTGCGACCTCAGACGCCGCATTAGCTTTTGCCGTAGCAGTTTCTGTGGCGGCGTCTCTGACGAGAGCAGCCTGGGCCAGACGGCCAGCTTCAGCTGTTTCCTTGGTCCCGAGGGCGGGTTCGGCAGCCTGCGCTGAGGACGATTCACTAGACTCGGATCGTGCAGGATTTAAGCCCTCTGAGCCTGTTGAAGCTAGCGGAGACTCTGCGGCTGAAGAATTCTGTCCCGATGATGCAGCCTTAGGCTCTTTTTCGGCAAATTTTGCCAATGCATCGCGCTGGGTTCCAACCTGTTTCGGCAGATTCTGCCCGGAAATCTGTGCAGGTTTAGTTGCAGCAGAGGCTTGTTGGTTCTCGCCCTTCTCCTGCTTAGCGGCTAACGCAGCAGCTAACTCAGTGGCAAAGGGATGAGGTTCGCCAGAACTCGGCCCGGCCTGGCCAGGCTGAGAGAGTTGGCCTTCGGACATCCATGGCGCAATGCCTCCAAGCCCAGACGCGTCTGCGGGGGCTCCAGGAACGGGGTTGCCAATACTTCTAACCGTGGGCATGCTGATCCAACCTTTTCCAAATAAAGTTGAACCAACCTAAGCATCTTTCGTGCCAGCGTCCTCTTCGCTCGGTGCAAATGGGTTTTTGCGGTGCGAAAACCCGTCTTCGATCTCCTGCCACTCCGACTGCTCGGCCTCGCGCTCGGCCTCACGCTTGCGCCGCTCCATCGCACGATCCAGCCCCTGACTCTTTAACTTTGCTGAGAGTGCATCCCGGTTGGCCTCCTGGAATCTCTTAAATAAGTCTGCGTTCGCTAACTCTTGATCCTTTGCCCCGGCCAGTAATCGAACCCTAAAAGCCATGGTGTCCCGAAGCATGGCGACAGACACCCCTTGCTGTGCGACCCGAACGGCTGCCTCGCCGTATTGATCGGCATACTGAATCACCTGCTCGTTTAAGTCTTTCGCCTTAGCAAACTCGCTGGCGAGCCGGCGAGCCTTGGCCATAGCCGTGTCCTGGCGAACCTTAGCGAGCCTAGCCATGGCCGCCATAGCGCGACTCATTTCACGGCCCCAACGATCTTCATAAGCTCTTCAATAGAGTTATCCATCGAGTGGGCATCATCGGCATCTTGCTGAAGATAGGCCCTTATCTGTGGCCAGGTCTTAATCGCGAGATCGAGTTCTGCATCCCCGCCCGGGACATAGGCCCCCATGGAGAGCAGTTCGCGGCCTCGCATATATCGCGAGTAGAGCATTTTGAGCTTGCGCGCTGCCGCTTGGTGCTCCTTAGTCGTTACCTTAGGCATAACCCGTGAGATCGATTTTTCGATGTCAATCGCGGGGTAGTGGCCTGAATCGGCAAGCTCACGAGATAAAAATACGTGTCCATCCAGAATACCTCGGGCGGTATCGGCCACGGGATCGTGTACATCATCACCCTCCAGCAAGATGGTGTAGAAGGCGGTGATCGAGGCATCATCACGGGCACCATTTCCAACGCGCTCGACCAACTCGGGCATCTTGGCAAATACGCTGGGCGTGTAGCCCCGCGAGACAGGCGCTTCGCCGATGCTCAACCCAATCTCCCGCTGGGCCATCGCAAACCTGGTTAAGGAATCCAGAATCAGAACCACGTGGTGGCCTTGGTCTCGAAACCAGGTCGCTACATCGGTGGCGTAGTAGGCACCGCGCACACGCGCTAATGGTGATGCATCCGCAGGCGCTGCAACGACCACTGATCGCGCTAATGTCGCCTCACCTAGGGTGTCCATACAGAATTCGCGAACCTCTCGGCCCCGCTCACCGACTAGGCCAATCACCATCACATCGGCCACACAATTTCTCGCAAGCATCCCGAGTAGCACGCTTTTCCCAACCCCTGATCCCGCAAAGATTCCTATCCGTTGACCACGACCCACGGTGAGCGTGCCGTTGATGGCACGCACTCCTGAATCCATCGGTTCATGAATCGGTGCCCGGTGCAGAGGATTGACCCGACGGGTGGGTTCACCGCCTACCGCCTGAGTATCGATACCTTTTTCATCAATTGGCCGGCCAAAACCATCCACAATTCGGCCAAGTAAGGCCTCACCAAGCGGCAGCGAGCCCGAAGAGGACATCACCCGAAAGCGGCCATCCTCATAGTAGGGTGTGCCAATGGGATAGACCGATGCCCCGGGAGTAACCGACTCCACGGGATCGATCGGCATTAGATACGTTATGCCGCTATTAAAGCCAATGCATTCCGCTTCAACGGCCCGGTCTGGACCAAGGCTTACAGTTGCCCGCTCACCTGTTGACATCGGCAGACCCTGCACCTCGAAGAGAAGACCCGTTACCCGAAATAGCGTTCCTTCTCGGACTGTCTGGGGCATGGCGCCAAGCCGATTCCCAACCCGATTTATGCGCTCGAGCGTCTGGCTATTCTGGGGAGACATCTAAGCCCAACGCTGTGCGAACAAGGGCCCGACGCGCCTCGATTCCAATATCTAGTCGCGTGCCCTGCGCTTCAACGTAGGCGTGTCCGGGCGGAACGTTTTCGTCAAACAACAAAATACATCGAAACGGCAGGCCCTCATCATCGGAGGCCTTCTTCCACGACTCAGACTCTTGCGGGCGAATTCTGATGAAGAGTTTCTCGCCAGGCTTGGGAAGTTTCATAAGCGCTTCTTGCACCGCCTGAACAAAAGGCGAGCGATCCATGCCCTCTTGGCCAGCGAGCCGCTCTGCGATGTCATAGGCGAGCTCAACTAGTGGTTCTCCCATCGCCGTTGGGAGTTCATCAATTGAGTGCAGAACGTTATTTAAGGCTTCGGTGAGATTCGCAATCTCCGCTTTCGCCTGGTCGTAGCCGGCCTGATAGCCTTCCTCATGGCCTTTTTGAAAGCCATCTAATTGACCAGCAGCAAATCCCTCTTTATTACCCGCGGCAAATCCCGCCTCGTGCCCTGCCTGCATACCAAGCTGGGCCGCCTCGGCACGAATGTCTTCCACCTCTTGCACTGTCGGCAGCGGCGCACGGACCGGCTCAAATTTTGAGCGCGGATCAAACGACGGTGGCTTCCACACGCGCAGCGGCGCGGCTAACTCTTTCTCGATCTCGGCCTCTTCGGCCGCACGTCGGGCACGGCTTTCTTCTGCTGCCTTGTAGACCGAATCGAGTGAATACGTCATAGGCTACGATCAGACAATTAAACGAACTGATCGGCTTGCTTGCCGCGTTCCATATTGATGCGGCCTTCGTCGGAGAGCTGACGTGCAATTGCCAACACGCCTTTTTGCTGCTCTTCCACATCCTGAATCTTCATTGGGCCACGGGTCTCGAGATCTTCTTTGGTTGCCTCGGCCGCACGGCGGGCCATGTTCTTGAAAAACTTCTCTTTGATCCGCGGGCTTCCGCCCTTGAGTGCCATAACCAACATGTCCTGCGGAACCTCGAGCAGCAACGTCTGTAAGGAACGGTCGTCGATCTCGGTAAGATCTTCGAAGGTAAACATCTGTTCCAAAATAAGTTGGGCGAGTTCTTTGTCGTGCTCGGCAATCTTGGAGAGCGCCTTTTTGTCCATTCCGCCCGACAAAAAGTTAAGAATCTCAGCAGTAGGTGTAACGCCACCCACCGTACTGCGACGGGTATCGCTCTGGCCTTCCATGGCGCGAGACATCACTTCGTTTAACTCCTTTAACGCAGCCGGCTGAACCTTCTGTAAGAGTGCAACACGTAGCATTAACTCATCACGAATGTCATCCGGGAAGAGCTTGGCTGTTGCTGCTGCATGCTGGGGCTCGAGAAATACCATTAC
>Ga0255112_1000175_pt1 | contig 19121 bp, 16 predicted proteins | sample Law_Yuk_RepB_8h_FD_188470 | JGI IMG/M metagenome (GOLD analysis project Ga0255112, IMG submission 188470) | Freshwater microbial communities from St. Lawrence River, New York, United States - Law_Yuk_RepB_8h | ecosystem: Environmental > Aquatic > Freshwater > River | place: USA: New York... | reverse complement strand
CAATGGGTTGCCCGTTGGCATCCAGTTTGACTTCGGCTTCTTCCGTTTCCTCGGGAACAGGGGCGTCTGCAGGATCAGGAATTTTCCCGGTTTCAATCATATGCCTCACCAAACGATCACGTTCAGCGGGATAGAGCAGGTGGCCTGCTGAAAAGCCGACGAAAACCAAGATGGCCGGCATCAGGTAGAGGGCTGAGAAGGTAAGGGCCTTTTTTATCATGACAAACGTCCTTTGGTTCGGCTAATTCGAGGTGTAAGCGACGGGAACCGTACAAAGTCCCATGATGGCCCGGCTTTTGCAGATTAAGAGCATGAGACATGCCAAGTACATCATCCTGGCGATTTTTTGTGGCCTTAGTCCGTTTTGGTCCACGCCGCTGCGCGCAATGGGCACCCCTGACTGCGAGGCAATGGCCGTGCAATTGGGCGCTCAGGCGGGTTTGCCCGACGGTTTGCTGCCTGCCATTGCGCGCATTGAGTCTGGCTTGGCCCTAAAAGGCGGGACAAGAGCCTGGCCTTGGACGCTAAATACAGCGGGGCAGGGCCATTATTTCAAAACCAGTGCTGATGCGATGACCTATTTGCAGGCGGTGTTGGAAAATGGGCAACGCAATGTCGATATTGGCTGCATGCAGATCAACTATCGCTGGCATGGCGAAAACTTCCCGTCGCTCGCGGCGATGATGGATCCGGTGCAAAACATCACCTATGCCATCGAGTTTTTGAAGTCATTGTACGCGGAATCTGGCAGTTGGAGTGCCGCCGTTCAACGCTATCATTCAAATGATCCAAGCCGAGGCAACGCCTATCACACACGTTTTTTGGCGGCGTTGAACCGGGTTCAAAACGGCGAGGCCAGTCAAACCCAGTTCGTGGGGGATATGGCCAGCTCTGCGGTGACGTCGTCTGATGTTGAGGGCTTGTATGCAACCTATCTGGGGGGGACGGACAGCCCGCTTGTGCCCGGCATCAACTCGCTTGGCAGCGCTGGCAAGGAAGACGCCTATGAACGCTTGCTCGCGGTCCTCGCCGCCGCGGATGCAGAGGTGTTACCGCTGGTGACGGTGCCCGTTGTCTTGGTCAAGCGGACTGAGCGGGGCGAGATTGGCCGCCGTTGGCAAGATGTAGAAGGCTTTCGCAGCTTCTTTCGAGCTCAGCCTGCCGGCTGAAACCGCGCGCTCAGCGGAGGAAGTCAAACAGAGATTGCTGGCTGATCTTGGCAAAGGCCTGTTGCGTGGCGTCCCGGTTCAGCAACAAAGTCTGTAGTTTTGTGATAAGTTCAGCTATATCCGCATCGGCGATTTCCGACTTGGTCTTTTGAATGAACAGCGACTGCTCTTCCAAGTTCGACTTTTGCAACTGCGCGGCGTTTGCGTAGGCGCCAACCTTGGCGCGCTGGATCGAAACGTGACCGCTCGCGGTCGATAGAAGGCCGATCGAGGTTGAAATGGATTGATCGACATCCGTCAGCGTTTGCGAAGGTCCTGCGTCACTGCCGTTGGCGTCCAAAGGGGTCAAGGTCAATGCACCGCGCAGCTGAGCCTCGGCGGTTTTCTGACCCATTACCTCATAATTCTGGATAGAAATGCCGCCCGTGGCCACATCAGTCAAGACGAGGCTGCCATCCGCCGCGTTCACGGCGGCGGTGATCCCTGTCGCTGCAGTTTGGGCGTTGATGGCCGCCATCAGGGCATCATGGGACCCATCGATTATCTGAGCTGAAATCCGGGCGCTGCCAAGAGTACCAGACAGCGTGAAGGCTTGCGGCATCGGGGTGCGCCCTGCCTGGGCGGACAGTCTTACCCCGCCCGGGGCCCCGAATGCGGCGGATGTTTTCAGACTGCCAGCGCTCTCCAGCGCTTGGGACAGGCCGCGCAAAACCTCAAAAACAGAAATCGGTCCTTCGTCGCTCTCGATCCGCATAAAGGCAGTCAACCCATCGACACCTGTCGAAAGCTGGGTGCTGTCTGAGACTTCAACTTTGTGCTGGCCCAGATCGCCTTGATAGGTCACGCGCCCGTCCAAGCCTTCGCTGAAGGCCGGACCTTGTGTGTAAAATCCGCCGAACAAAGGTTGGCCTGCCACATCCTTGGTATTGGCCAACGAGAGAAGGTTCTCGGAAATCTGATCCACTTCGAGGCGTATCGCCATGCGGTCGGTTGACGAGTAAGTATCGTTGGCACCTTGGATGGCGAGTTCGTTGGCGCGCGTCATGAGGGTCTGGACTTGCGCCAGCACACTATCCGCAAGGTTCAGCCGGCTTTCGGCGCTGTTGACATTCAGCTTATAGCGCTGGATCCGCGCGTCGACCTCCTCAGCGCCTGAGAGGCGGGCATTTTCCATTGGTGCGACTGAAGGCAAAATTTCCTTTTTCCCGGTCGCGATCTGCTTTTGATAGCCGACGGCCATTTCATTCATCTGACCCAAAAGCCGCACCGTTTGCTGATTGAAGTTTTTGGTGCTGATTACCATCTGACGCCCCCATGAATTACGAAATTGCGTCGAGCAGCGATTGAAGCAACTCGGTTGATGTGCGCATTACGCGTGCCAAAGCTTGGTAAGCCTGTTGCTGTTCCAAAAGTTTCGCCGCCTCCGTATCCAGATTCACACCCGAAAATTCGGCGTCCAGCTCCGCTGCTGCATCTTGGCGCGACTGAGCTTCACTTGCGCTTATCTTCGTCGCGCGGGTCTTGGCGCCAACCTCGGTCACAATGGCACCAAAGCTTTCACGAAAGCCACCTTCGCCTGTCTGAGCGTTTTTATCTCGAAGGCCCATCAGCGCGGTGATGTTGGTTGCGTCACCTGTGCCCTTAAGGTTTGCAGCAACGTTGAACTGGTCGCCTGTCACAAGTGCACCATTCAGTCGGAACGTATGACCCGCAACGGAAAAAGTGCCATCTTCGCGCAGGTAGCGTGTGGCCATGGCGCTGCCGGTGGATTGGTCAAAAACCTCAACACGACCACTGGCGGCGTCCGTCACCTGAAAGGACAGGTTGGGTACAGCTTGCTCTTGTTGGGTGTTTGCCGGGCTTAACGCGCTTGTGATCATGCGGGCGCCAGTGCCAGTGACAAGGACAATCAAGTCTTCATTCGGCACACCAGACAAGCGCAAACGACTGCCGTTCTGGGCACTGCTTGCGCCTGACAAGGCGATTGGGTTTTTGTCAACAGAGTCAAATCGCAAGCCATCATCAGTAAGGGTGACTTGCGCGCCTGCGGTTACCAAACCTAATTTTGCCGCATCTGCACTTGCCAAAAACCCTAAGGTTGTCTGGTCATTGCCCGCCGCCACAAGCTGGACCCGCGCCTTGCTGATCCCCTCGTCAAGAACATTAAGGGTTACCCCGCTTGGTAGCCCAGTTACCGAAAATCTCTTGGTAAAGTCATCACTAGAATAATGATCATAGGCGACCGTCACATTCGTGACGGATCCCCCATAGGCGAGTTCCAGTGTGAAACTGGTATAGGGCAATGGTTTGGTAAACAGCTGCCCGGTGATCTGACGCGAGGCTGCTGAGGTGAGGCCAAAGGCTGTTGCCAAACTTGTCGGTGTGTCGGCAGACAGCGCGAGCGCCTGACCCGAAAGGCTGCCACCTGTCGCGGAAATCTGCAGTCGATTTGTGCTGTCGAAATAGGCTGTGATGCGATTGGCCTCTGGCCCGAGGACACGCACCTCGTTATCCACCATTTCAAGCTGATAAGTTTCGCGCCCAAATGTGACCCCGATGGCGCTGCCATTGGCGGGTAAGCCTGACAGTGCCACGCCAGTCATTGTGGGGACGCTGCCCAAGCCGCGCAGAGCATTTGCCATGGCTTGCGCCACGGTGGCAGACTTCAAATCTGGAAGCGTGCTGGCCTTCACGCTGACCGACAGGTCCCCGAGGTTCAGCGAGAGCGTGGTCGCCCCAACCGCGGCAGTGAGGCCATCCGCACTCGACTCATCGCCATCAAGGCCTTCGGTCAGGTTGAAACCTACCTCTTGCCAACCACCCGCAGGGTCACGGGTGCGGCTCATCAGGCCCTGCGTGAAGGCATCTGTTTGGCTGGATCGGGCGATGCCATTGAAGCTTACCGAAAAATCCGATGCCGAGGTAAGCGTGACTGTCCCGCCAATTCGAACGGCCGAGTTGCTCCTCTCCCCACCGAGGGTCAGCGCAGTGGCATATAGCTCACCATCGTCATCGACCGCACCAATGGTGAACTCGCCACCGCTTGCTGTGACCTCTGCCAAAGCAAGATCATCACCAAGGTCGCTGGAAAGAACCAACCGCGTGCCATCTGCGCCGAGAAGGGCGGAGAAGCCAGTAAAGGCGCGTTGTGCATTGATCGCGGTCGCTAGCTCGCTGAGCGAGCCGTTTGATACACCCGAATTGATGGTGATCGGGGTCGTGTTGGCACCAGTGATCTGGAATGAGATCGTCCCATCCTTGATGTCGCTCAGGGCAACCCGTGTGCTTGCACGAGCCACAAGGCCGGTGTCGGCAGATTGCCCTTGCACAAGGGACGCAATGTAGCCTGCCATGGCCCCTTGCGGCAGGGCGATGGTGCTTACTTCTCCTTCAAGCGTCAGCGCCAAGCTGCCCGCTTCGCTGGATCGAAGCGGTAAACTGCTGCCAGCTTGCTGAAACGGCGCAAAGCCCGCGCCTGAAATCGTCAACGTCACGCCGCCCGTAGGGCTGACGCGGTCCACCGTCATGCCACGATAAGAGGTGTTCAAGTAATCTGCGCGATATTCCGCGTCGGGCAAGAAACCATTGGCCGCAGTCAAGTAGCGGATCACGTCTGCCTGACTTAGTGCGGTTCCGGCAATCTGCACGCCTTCGCGCGTAAAGATCTGAATGTCACTGGCCGCGGAAATGCGAGGGGTTACCAGGCCACTGGCATCGCCAAGGTTCCCAGCGGAGACACTGGCGGTCTCTGCGGCAAGGGTCAAATTCGTACCTGAGCCGGCAGCGTGCAGACCAAGATCCACCAAGCTTAAACCATTTGCCTTCAAGGCCCCGGTGTTCAAAGCCTGGGCAATGCGTTCGATTGTCTTGGCATCGCCTGCCAATGCGGAATTGTCAGGCCAAGCGAAAGTATGGGTGGTTGTAGAAAGGCCGTTAACCAAAGTTACGGTCAACTTATCCGCCACGGCTATTTGCGCGCCACTAAGCGTAAAGCTGATTTGCTCTTGACGGGTCAGTGAGGCGAGATCAGCCCGAAGCGTGCCGGCCGGAATGATCCCCACCACGCCGTTTTCGCGCAGCCTTACCCCTGCAAGAGAGGACAGGTCATTGCCCGTCACGTCCGAAAGCAGCGGAAGATCCGTCGGGGTGATCGGATTGCTGCCGACCACGCCAAGCGACGCACTGCCCAGATTGGACGCGTTTGCGCTCGCCATTATCATCGAGGCCGCGGCCAGTTCTTCGGGACGTTTCAGCAAGAAGCGCAGGTTTGCAGCCTTGCCGATTGATGGCGCCAAGGTGAAGCTGTCCCCGTTTGCCGGTCGTCCGGAGATATTGACGGTCACCCCGTCTAAGGTGATCTTGGACTTCGGCGTCTGAAGGACGCTGCCATCGGGCTTCGTGCCTACCCAACCAGATTTGGCGGCATCATAGGTGAAGGTCACAGGCTGGGCGTAAGCGGGTGTGATCTGTGCGGCACTAATAGTGGTCGAGAAATCCCCCAGATTCGTTGGCGCGCGCGCAATCGCCCAGCTGTCAGCGCTGAACATCAGCCCGCCGGGCTTGCCATCCAGCGATAAGCCCTGTGCATGTAAAGCGTTGAAATCCTGAGCCAGTTGCTTGGCAAGGGCGTCCAGTTTGTCCAAGGTCAGTGAAACAGTCTCATAAGCGGCAACCAGCCCCGCAAGCCGGCCGGATGTGACCTCTTGCGTTTCGGCTATGTTTCCATTTTGCCCTGCCAACACAATCAATCGACCATCCGTGCGTTGCAGCGCCATGGAACCTGCTTCAGTGGCTGTCCCGAGGATCGGCCCATTGCCAGATGCGCCCAGCCGCACGCGTGCAGCGCCGTTCGACAGGGTGTCAACCGTCACGCCCACATATTGCGACAGATCTGCCAGTGCCTGGTCGCGCGAATCCAGAATGGAATTGGCACCTGAACCGGCTGCACTGGCGACCACCTGTCGCTGTGTATTTCGAAGCCCTGTCAGCAAGGAGTTCATCTCGCCCACAGTGATTTCGGCTTGGGCGAAGATTTGATCTTTGAGGTCAGACAGTGCTGAGGAGGTTCGGGAAAATGCGCCGGCCAAAGCAGTGCCTTGGCTGATCGCGACCACGCGACCTGACAGGTCTGCGGGGGATTGAGTGATGGAGTTCAGGCCGTCAAAGAACTCTTTTAGGAAAAAGTTAATGTCATAGTCATCTGGCAAGATCGTCGTTTCAAGTGCCTCAAGGCTGACCCGGCTTGCATCCGCCTCTGCAAAGTCAGACGTTGCGCTGCGGCTCCTGGCCGCCAGAAAGACGTCAAACGCGCGACCGATATCGCTGACTTGAACGCCTAAGCCAGTCTGATCAGAAATCGTGGTAATGTCATTCTGGCCCGCAGAGACTTCGCGCATATTGACTTCGCGCCGCCGGTACCCCTCGGTGTCAATATTGGCAATGTTTTGCCCTGTGACCGAGAGTGCCTTGCGATAGGCTTGGATCCCACTGGAAGCAATGTCGAGCAGGCTGGCCACGCGATCACTCCTTCACTTTCGGCAAAGCCCCAGAAAATTGCGCGTAAAGCGCGCTGGCAATTCCAAGATCAGCCTGACCGGCTACAGAATCTGCGTATTCGGCATCCAACATCGATTGGAACGAGTCGTCTTTTTTGCTGTCAAATAGGCCGTCAGCCAATTGGGTCTGATGGCCTTGCGCCAAGATCATACGAACGAACATCGACTCAAACGCCTCGGCGGCTTGACGCAATTCCTCAGGGCCCGCGTTCTTGGCCGAGATCGACGGTCGGCCAAAGGCACTGTCGGTGCCAAGAGAAGCCTGGAGAATGGGGGGCATCTTGTCCATTGTGCTCAGATCACGATGAGTTCAGCGTGCAAGGCACCTGCTTCGTGCAGGGCGTCCAAGATTGCAACCAGATCAGAAGCTGAGGCTCCAACCGCGTTGATCGCATCCACCAAAGAGGACAGAGAAACGCCTGCATCAAACACAAAGGCACGCGCTGTCTCTTCGTCGACGGTAATCTCGCTGTCTGGTGTCACCGTGGGGGCAGCCGGGGTAATGACGGTTTGATTGTCGTTCATCACCACGTTAGAATTGGGTATCACACTGGGGTCCTCATTTATCTTTACCGTCAACGACCCATGCGTCACCGCGGCAGGCGTCACACGCACATTGCCGCCAATGACAATGGTGCCGGTGCGCGAGTTAACGATGACGGTCGCGGGAGGTTCAGCCTGTATGACATCGATGTTCTCGAGCAAGGACACAAATGACACACGCTGTGCAGGATCTTGCGGTGCGCGCACCCTAACCGAGCTTGAGTCCAATGGCACTGCAACGCCTGCGCCAAAGAGTTCGTTGATGGCCTCTGCCATGTTGTGAGATGCGGTGAAGTCGCCGCGGTTCAAGTTCAGGATCAAATGGTCTGCTTCCAGAAGGCTGGTCTCGACCATCCTTTCGACCGTCGCTCCGCCCAAGACGCGGCCAGTCGTCGGAATATTGACAACCAAGGATGACTGATCGCCACCCTCGACCCCCAGGCCACCGACCACAAGGTTTCCCTGCGCAATCGCATAGGTTTCGCCATCTGCACCAAGGAGCGGGGTCATCAGCAAAGTGCCGCCGCGTAGCGACTTTGCACCCCCGAGAGTGGATACTGTGACATCCATTTTTTGTCCAGGCTTGATAAACGGTGGTAGTTCTGACGTTACCATCACGGCAGCCACATTCTTCCCATTCAAGCCAGCCGCGTCTGTCACAATCCCAAACCGAGACACCATCGCTTGCATGGACTGCAAAGTAAGCCCGTTGCCACCATCGCCGGTTCCCGCCAAACCCACAACAATCCCGTAACCGACCAATTGGTTTCCACGCACACCCGCGATCGAAGCAACGTCCTTTATCCGCTCTGCCATAGAAGCGCTTGGAACCAGAAGAACCAAGGCAGTGAAGGCGAGACGCAGGCAACGTTTCATGATTTAGTCCTTTAGAACGGGTTGACAGCAGTCAAAGTTCGGCCAAGCCAACCTTGTTTTCCGGTGTCCGCCAACTCGCCCGCACCGATATATTTGATGTCGGCGTTTGCAATGCGATCTGACTGAACGACGTTGTCTGACGAAATATCCTCAGGCCGCACGATACCTTGGACGCGAATATACTCATCGCCGTTGTTCAGTGTTAGGCGCTTTTGACCAAGGATTTCAAGATTGCCACCCGGCAAAACACGCACCACGTGAACAGAAACTTGGCCCGTTAGGGAATTAGATTGCGCCGCCGACCCTGATCCCGTGAAACTCTGATCGCCGCCTGTTTCAAGGCCACCGCTTGCCCCTGAGGCCAACAACGGCAGTGTCAAGTTTGTGCTGCTGGTCTTTGCTGAAGCAGCGTTTTGTGATTTTGTTGCGGAGAAGCTCTCTGTGAATGCAACAGTCAAGATGTCCCCGACACGTGCGGCACGTCTATCCGTTGCAAAAAGGCCAACCTGCGCGCTTGAGTAAATCGCTCCACTCGGCATTGCCGAGGGATCAATCTCCTCTGGCATGTCATAGACCGGTGCATAATCTTCACTTGCCCGCTCTTCAACCACCTCGGAACAGGCCGTGAGTGCTAAGAAGAGTAACCCAAGTTTGAAATTAGATGGTGTCATCAAGTTATCTCCGATCAAAGATTGTTCGACACGTAGCGCATCATCTCATCAACTGCGGTGATCGATTTCGAGCTCACTTCATATGCGCGCTGGGTTTCGATCATGTCGACAAGTTGCTGAACGACATTGACGTTCGACCCCTCAAGGAAGCCCTGCGTAACCTTCCCAAAGCCACCTTCAAACGGGTTACCTTCAATCGGGCCACCCGAAGCAGGCGTCTCCACTGCGAAGCTCTCACCAATGGGCTGGAGGCCGCGTGGATTGATGAAATCTACAAGTGTCAGCTGTCCAACTTCTTGTGGCTCGGCCTGCCCACCGACCAGTACGGACACGACGCCGTTTGCACCAACGTTGATCTCGGTTGCTCCCTCGGGAATTTGAATTTCTGGCTGAACAACATAACCTGAAGCTGTGGTCAAAGTACCTTCAGCATCCCGGGAGAATGAACCATTCCGCGTGTAACCCATGCGCCCATCAGGCAATAGAACCTGAAAGAAACCCTGGCCATCAATCGCCAAGTCCATCGAATTCTCGGTGGCGACCAAATTGCCCTGGGTGTAAAGCTTATCTGTCGAGACCAGCCGAACCCCAGTGCCGATGGTTGCAGACGAAGTCAGCATTGTTCCGTCACCAGTCTGAGCCCCACCAGAGCGTAAAACCTGATAAAGTAGGGTCTCAAAGTTGGCGCGATCACGCTTGAACCCGTTTGTGTTTACGTTTGCCAAATTGTTGGCGATGACCTGCATCTTGATTTGCTGAGCGTTAAGACCGGTGGTCGCAACATGCATAGCGCTTGAAGACATGGCTCAAGTCCTTTTGAAACTGATATGCTATCTCTTGCAAACACCGTGCCACAGTCGTATAAAAATTTTATTCATTGGGGAGACGCAAAAGTTGTGTGCCGCCTTCATCCAATTCTTTTGCAGCCGAAATGAGCTTCATATTGGTTTCAAACTGCCTTTGCATCTCCATTGAGAAAACAAGCTCTTCCACAGGATTGACGTTCGAAGATTCAAGCGCATTCTGCATGAGCTTGCCTGATTGATCCGCGGTGATCTCTGTACCATCCAAATACCGAATATGCCCGTCTAAACCTTTTCTCATCTCCGTGACCGGAGCAGTTGTTCCCACGAACCCGAAAGAAACAAATTGCCCGACTTCAGCCTCAAGAGGGTTTACCATGATCTCACCAATCTGGGTAAACATTATTTCTCGAAATGCTGGCAAATCAATTGGTTGCAAACTGCTGGACATTATGACACTCCCCGCTCCATCGATCAACTGACCTGAAGAATTGGTCTTGAAGTCACCGCGTCGGGAAAGTGCCAAGTTCCCGGCGCCAGTGTCCACAATGAAGTATGAGCCATTGACTAGGGCGATATCCGTCGCAAGATCGGATGGAGCGATAGCGCCTGGTTCCTCGGAGAACTGATTAGCCCCCATTTCTAATGCGAAAGCACGCGGGCTCAACTGGTCGCCGTCCAGCATATAACCGCTACCGCCCTCATTTAGTAACTCGCGACGGTATCCCGGAACCGTCATGTTGGCTAAGTTCTGGGACGTTGTGAACCGAATGTCGTATAGGTTCCGGATCGAGCCCAATGCAGTGTGGATCATTCGATCCATTTCAAAAACTCCCCTTCGACAGTATTACATTCGGATATTGATGATAGTCTGTGTCAAGGTTGTTGTCGTCTCGATCGCCTTTGCGGCTGCTTGGAAGTTGCGCTGCGCGGTAATCAGGTTCACCAACTCTTCTGTAATGTCCACATTTGATCGCTCTAACGAACCCGACTGAATACTGCCGAAGCCTTCAGAACCGGCCTCACCCACCTGGGGCGAACCGGATACCGCTGTCTCAACATAGGTGGCATTTCCAACCTGTTTTAGTCCGTTTTGGTTGTTGAAGGTAGCGATGACCATCTTGCCAAGTGGATTATTTTGCCCATTCGTATAGTTCGCTCTGATTGTTCCCGAGCTGTCAATCTCCAAGCCGTCGAGACGGCCAGATGTAAAACCGTCCTGTTCCACTGAAAGAACTGAAAACGGTTGTGCGAACTGTGTAGATGAAGAAAAATCTACAGCGAGCGAGATAGAGAAGCCTTCCCCTTGCTGCTCGTAGCTAACCTTGTTTTTTGGACTGACAAGTTTACCAGTCTTGTCGAAGGTTAACTCGCCCTCATCAATATAGAGTGGAAAGTAACCTGAAACCATGTTTTCGGGAGGACTGGTGACGACATTGCCGTCAGGGTCGACATAAAGTGCCAAGCCATCCGAGTTCGTCGCTTGAACCAGATTGTAGATCTTTGGGACCGAACCAACACCCAGGGGCACATCGTCTAGCCCAAGACGCACTGTGGCTTTTACTTTGATCGTTGAAGAATCGCCAGTCGTCCCAGTCTTGAAAGTAAAGTTATTGGTTGCGGCTGAATAGCGTACTGTAACCCCTCCCACACCTTCCCCAGTTAAAGGGTCTGAGATCTGGTTAATTCTCTCTTCAAGTGTGGACGCGAGCGTGGTGCCAACATAATTTCCAGGTGGGACCTCAATGATGCCCGAAATCCCGTTGACTGAAACGTTGAAAATGTTTTCACCACCAATTGCACTCAGTCGGAAGACATTGGTCAGATCACCTTGTGCAGCCCGGCCAGTCGCAACTGCCGCTTGGGCGGCCAAACCTCTTCCCGCGCTGAACAGGAAGCCCTCTTTGGTTGCACCAAAACCGAGAACAGCGTTGTCACCGCCGCCAATAATCCTGTTCTCAAGATTGATAGGGTCACTCGTGTCGACTGTGCCATCGTCGTTGAGTGTTCGACGCCCAACCTGAATATTTGATGCCCGCTGGAAGGTATCGACACCGATCGCACCATTTTCTTCAATGTTCTCACCCGTTGTCCCGGAATAGATGGTGAACGATTTAGTATCTGATTGATATTCAACCTTGATACCATAGCGTTTATCGTTCAACTGGACTTCTTCGCCATCGGCAACAAAGCTTTCTGCCGACAGGATTTCTCCACCGCGAATGAGAACCTGTGTCGCATTATTGCTGTTTGGGATGCCAAGATTGTTGGTGTCTTGGGCGTCCTCGGATCCGTAAACTGTGAACGAGTTAAAGTTTGATCCCGTGCCTGTTCCTAATACCGTCCGGTCAACAGTAAACTGCAGCCTCTGGTTGACCTCGTCATAAGAAACCTTGATCGCAGGATTGTTTTCATCCACCCAATTCAGGACATTGGCCTTCTTGATCTCGGCTATCGAGGCAACGCTAAGCGACGATGGCGAGGTTGAAGTAAAGTTGGTGATTTTGATATCCGCGCCGGACGTATCTTTCAGAGCAAACGTAATTGTATTTCCGTTCTCGGTCGCAGTTGTTGTGTCGCCACCATCACCGATTGCAGCTTTAATGGCTATAAGCGCATCTGCCATCGTCGTTCCGCCAGCGTTCAGATTGGTCAGTTCAATGAGTGTGCCATTGAGACGGAAGCTGTGGTCTTTGCCTTCTTCAAGCGTCAGCGCGTCATGAACGTCTGCGTCATAGCGAAGTGCATTCAGTCCAAGGCTATTCACTGCGGCAAGCTGCGAAGCAGTCAGCTTCTTCTCATCAATGAGGAAGGCATTTACATAGGATGAATCAGACGTTGATCGTAGTGCGTCAGCGCCGGCCTCACGAAGGACGATCTTGGAACTGCTGAAGGTTTTGAAAACACCTTCTGCGCCGCTTTGGGCGCCTTCAAAGAAAGCCTCCACGTCCGACGATGGATTGAACAACAGAGCTATCTCTTCGTTAATGCTAAAAGTGCTGTCTGACAAAGTCAGGCCAGAGGCATCAATCTGGATTCTTGTGAACTGTATGCCATCAGTGTCCGAGAATGTCGAACCTGCTGCGTCGATCAAGCGAAGTGTTCTGCCGTTAAGTAAAGACTGAAACTGGGTATTGGTAGTACTCCCTTGAAGCTGGATCGTAGCCGATTCTGGATTATACTTGTCCTTACGCACATACAGTGAAATTGTATTCTGAGTTGGATCATATTCAAACTTGCTTACTCCGTCCGGAGCTTCAAGCGTGATACTTTGGTCAAAAACTGCAAGAGTTGGCTTATTGCCGAATTGCGAGAACGCCAAATACTTTGCTTCTGATGGAACAGTTTTGTTATTAATATCGTGAATGACACCTTGATTTCCTGTGTTGTGGTCGAGCACTATGACCACAGGGTCTAATGGCAGCGTTTCAATTTTTTCGCCCAAAACCCTTGTGAACAATCTGCCTTGTAATCCCAGGGTCGCCGCTCCGTTATTGCCTGCTGGATCAATGTACTCATTTAATGTCGTATTAATGCGACTTTGGACATGTGCCAAAAATTCATCTTTGGTAAAATCAGGTGATGCGCCATCAATTACGATGCCCGAAAGTTCCGAGGCCGGCGTATCTACAAGCAAGTTAACCGTAATTTTATTTTCAGCGAGAGAGACGGCGCTACCATCAGTGCCTAGCTTGAAGAGATCAATCGTGAGCTCATCATCGACATTCTGAACAATCTGGAACTTTTTGTCGTCGCCGTAGGCGTCATTGATAGCCCTTTCGACTTCTTCTGCAAGCTGGGTTGCGTTGTACTTCCCGGGTCTCAAATCGATTGAAACGGGAGCGTCGCTGTCGTCCACGTTTACGAGCAAGAAATCTTTGCCCCAGAAGATCCCAGAATTTGAACTGCCACCTTCTTCTGTTGCTGCAAACATGACTGGATCCGTTACGATCTCGACAAGTTTGTCACCTTCTTCGCCAAAATCAAAGCCGGCTTGTTCACCCTGAATGAACGCCGGTTGAGAGTTCACCTTTGTCCGCAGGTTATCAAGTTTATAAAGAGGCGATCCTTTTCCTTCCAAGAAGTAGTTGTCATCAGGCACTTCAGTCGCCTGATTACCAAAGCGATCTACAAATATCTGCTTACCGTTGTCGCTCACAGCAGCGACGAGGTTCGGAGTAATAACAGTGTCACCGATTACAAGCCGGGTGTCGTATTTGTTGGTAGGATCGGTAGCAGAAGCATTCTGCGTCTTGATGAAATAAATGGTTGCGATGGTGGGATTTCCAAGGTCATCAAAGATGGTGATGGAAGTTGAGTTTGTGTAGCTCTCGGGGTCATTTGGATCAAATTCGTAACCATTTGCGAATTTCGGAAGGTCTGTGACTATCGGAGCATCAGCCGGGACGTTGACGCCGAGCTGAATATTCGAAGTAGCGTTCGGATCACCTGAAGTAACTGGGAGTTTTAGTGGCACTGCACTGTCAAGATCCTTAGCTGTAACGGATCCGTCCGTATTAACAGGATACGTCAGCAAGTACTGGCCCGAACTATCAACAACATATCGGTCGTTATCGACATTGAACGACCCGTTGCGAGTATACACGGTCTGAGACGAAGTGAGTGACGGTTTCAACGCGAAGAAGCCCTGACCGGAGATCGCGAGGTCAAGAGCGTTCAGGGATGACGCGATGTTGCCTTGTGTGAACTGTTGCTTGATACCTTTAAGGATCGCGCCGGAGCCAATTGACGAGGATGAGTTCTGCAAAGGTGATGTCGCGAAGATGTCCCCAAATTCGGCACGGCTTCGTTTGAAACCAGTCGTCCCAACGTTTGCGATGTTGTTGGACGTGGCCGAGATATCGGATTGCGCGCCGTTAAGTCCGGTCAGTGCTGTGTAGAATGACATGAGTTTTGCCTTTCAGTCTAGGGATCAGCGGAATTTGGTGATGTTGCTAGTGGGGATCTCGCCGTAATCTTGAACGTCGAGCATGATGTCATTGGTTCTGTCTGCAACAGCTGAGGTCGCCAGAACCTTCGCAAAAACAGAGGGTTGCAAGACTTGCTGTCCACCGCCTGTGTTGGCCGTCACTTCCAGTTGAATGGGGTTGCCTTTAGCAAGAACTTCGGGCGGAATTGCAGACCAACTGAACCCAACAAGGCCGGATGGCTGGCTCCCAAGATCGACTTCGTGCAGCAACTCCCCAGTCACTTTGTCAGAGAAAGATATGCGTGTTGTGCTCGAGGCAGCGGGTAGATCGATCACACCATGGATCTCTCCTTTGTCATCCGGACGTGCCGTTGTACCGGGCACCAGTACTGAATGACCAAGAAGATTAGACGCCGTAGCAACCCGCATCTTCTTCATTTCATCTGCGAGCGCTGTAATTCCGGTAGATATCTCGCGGATCCCGGTCACACTTGAGAACTGTGCCATTTGCGCGATAAAATCGCCATTTTCCATCGGGGCAAATGGATCCTGGTTCTGAAGCTGCGCGGTCATCAACTTCAGAAACTCGTCCTGACCGAGGTTTCCGTTTCCAAGCTTTGCGTTCGGCTTTGTGCCCGATGTGGTAGAGATGCCCAGTTTGTCGAACAGTGCCTGTTGCGCTGCGTTGTTGGAGTCAATTGTCGCCATAGTAGTGGATCCTTTTCGGATTAGCGGCCCATGCTGATCGTGCGCATCATGAGCGTACGTAGCGTTGATAGGACTTCGAGATTGTTTTGATAATGGCGGGACGCTTCGAGCATCTCGACCATCTCTTCATCGGTATCTACCGCGGCGCGATAGATGTAACCTTGTTCATCAGCTTTTGGATGGTCAGGCGCGAATGTTTTGCCCGGTTCGCGATCGAGCGCGACAATGTCTTCAATTCCAACTGTGGCGAGGCCTGACTTATTAACCTTTTCTGAGAACTGTGCTGCAAACACGGGACGGAGGGCTTTGTAGGCCTCTTCCCGAGATGAAGCGACAGTGTTCGCGTTCGCAAGGTTTGAAGCGATGGTGTTTAGACGCGTCATCTGCGCCGACATTGCCCGGGATGCTACGTCAAAGACCGAATTAACCTTGTCCAATTTTACTCTCCCTTGATGGCGGATTCTAGGCCGCTGATCCGACGGTTCAGAAAGCCAAGAGAAGTTTGGTACCGAATAACGTTCTCTGAGAACTGCACCTGCTCGACAGCCAGCTCTACAGTATTGCCATCCAGCGAAGGCTCGGTCGGAACACGAAATTTAAGATCAGTTGCGTCAGGCCCGCCGGCCTGTGGAATGTGACGCGCATTAGTCGTACGAAGTGGATCACCGCTAACCATTCGTTTGTCCAACTCTTGCGCGAAGTTGAAGTCGCGAGCTTTAAAATGTGGTGTTGCCGCGTTTGCGATGTTCGACGCCAGAATCTCATTTCGCTTATTGCGCAGCCCGAGGGCTTGCGCATGAACGTTCAAAGAGGTGGAGATGCTGTCCATGTTTGTCTTCTATCGGATTGCGCTTGCTGGTGTTCTACGGTCGAGTTGGATCGGAATTTGCAAGCGCAGTGCCAACTTGATGAGAAGGAGAAAAAAAAGATGTTGCCCACTTCCAAGGGTCGCGAAACCTTGCAACGCGGAACCAGATCACCGGCTGATCCAAAGCTTAGCCCTAAATTGGAGCGCGCGCGCGAAAAGACATTGTTTGCGTTAGGGCGACTGTCCCTTTCAGATGCGCTAGTGCAACTGCAGACAGTTTTTGAAAGCCAGAAAACGGAAGAGGGCCGGCTTGCAAATTTGTCTGCTCAAACATGGATTCTGCGCCGGCGCCTTGAAGACTTGCAGCAGGGGCAGCCAGGCCATGACTTACAAAGTTATCTGCAGGCGAAGTCTGAAGCGTCCCAGAAGCTTAAGCTGCTGGGCTTAAAGTCAGTGCAGCCGGTCACAGATCCAAGCGCGCCAGCTAAAGATAACTTTGTCGCTGTTGAGGCGCTCGATGTGGAGCAAAAGTCTTGGCAAAGGGTGCGAATTGTGGCCGAGGCCGAAGTCAATGGGATGGTATTTTTTGAAGGTTCGATGATTGCTGTAAAAGTGGAAGACGCGGGGCGGTTGGTGGCTGCGGGCAAGGCAGAGATTGTTGCTGAACCAACCACACATGAACCCCCCCTACCCATTTCTGCAGCTGGCGCCAAGAAGCCGCGCAGCGAACAAAAACCTGGCGGCACTGCAAATGACAAGAAGGCGCGCCCTAAGAAGTAACCTTGTACCTTCCGATCCTGCCAAGAAGATCAATGAAGCGCTGTTCCGATAATCTCCTAGTTATGGCTCAGTTCAACTGACTGATCTGCTCCCCGAAAATCGGACAGTGACGTAAGCTACGATCTGACGTCTGCTGGTCTCCAAGATCGAGGAGATCAGAACATGAAGAAACGCAAGAACCATGACGCGGGGTTCAAAGCCCGCGTGGCGCTGGAAGCCGTGAAGGGCGAGCGCACGGTGTCGGAGCTGGCCGCCGAATACGGCGTGCATCCGACGATGATCCATCAATGGAAGAGGGCTCTTCTGGATGGCGCGGCTGACATCTTTGAGCGAGGCGGTAAGAGAGCGCCCGAGATCGACGAAGACACGGTGCGGTCGCTGCATGCCAAGATCGGGGAGCTGGCTGTGGCCAACGATTTTTTGTCCAGAAAGCTCAAGCCTTGGACCGGCAGGTGAGGCGCGAGATGATTGATAAAAATCATCCAAGCCTGTCGGTCGGGGCGCAATGCCGCCTGCTGTCGATCTCGCGCTCGTCGTTTTACTACGAGCTGATGGGCGAGACGGCGATGAACCTTGACCTCATGGTGGTGATCGACAAGCAGTTCCTTGAGACGCCGTTTTATGGGGTCCAACAGATGACATGGCACCTGCGGAACGATGGGCATGTCGTGAACTACAAGCGCATTCGTCGACTGATGCGGCTTATGCGCTTGATGCCGATCTATCAGAAGCCCGATACCAGCAGGCCCGCGAAGGGCCACAAGACCTACCCCTATCTATTGGGCGGGCTGCGCGTGGAATGGCCCAATCAGGTCTGGTGCGCTGACATCACCTACATTCCGATGCGCCGCGGCTTCCTCTATCTGGTTGCTGTCATGGACTGGTATACCCGTAAGGTGCTGGCTTGGCGGATATCGAACACGCTGGAAGCCGACTTCTGCGTCGAGGCGTTGAACGAGGCAATCCACAAGTTCGGCCCGCCCGAGATCATGAACACCGATCAGGGCAGCCAGTTCACGTCCTTCGTCTGGACCGACCGACTGAAACGGGTTGGCACCCGGATCTCGATGGACGGCAAAGGGCGCTGCATCGACAACATCTTCATCGAGCGGCTGTGGCGGTCCTTGAAGTATGAATGCGTCTATCTGCACGCTTGGGAAACTGGATCGCAGGCGCGGATCGGCATCGGGCGCTGGATCACCTTCTACAACCATCAACGCCCTCACACTGCCCATGGCGGACAGCCACCTGCCGTGGTCTACTTCAATGCAATCGAAACCGATCAGCAGGTGCAGGCAGTAGCTTAAATTACCCGGAAAGCTGTCCAAGAGTTGGGGAGTAGCTCAGACTTCCTGATTTGAGGTAGAGCCTCTTATCTTCTCTCTCCGTCGTGCTGGCGAACCTTGGCACACTTCTTGCTGATAGCCATCAAATCCATTGGTCCAAGGAGCCAAAACATGTACGGAACGATTCGATCAGGCATGGCTACCGCAATGCACGAACTGGCAGTAATATCGAACAACATTGCGAACGCTGGATCAACAGCCTTCCAGCGCAGCAACGTATCTTTCAGTGATCTTTACGGTTCTTCATCAGCTGAGTCTGTTGGGCGTCTGTCAACTGGGCTTGGTAGCTCTGTTGAGGCCACGCGTCGAACCCTTTCACAAGGCAACCTTGTGAGCCGTGACGGAGCTCTTAACCTTGCTCTTTCAGGCAGCGGGCTGTTTGTTACTGCGCCTCCGACTAGCGAAGGGACAATTAGCGATCGCCAAATTTTTACTCGAAACGGTGAGTTTTCGTTAGACGTGAATGGTGACATCCGCTCAACTGATGGATCGTATGTGATGGGGTTTTCAGGAGCAACTGTGCCTTCGGCTACTGCGTCCCTTTCAAAACTAAGCGTGCCTTTTCAAAATGAAGCTGGTTCAAAGCTGTCAGCACTTGAAATTAATAAAGACGGTTCAATTTACGGAACGTATGGACAAGCTGTTGAAAAGCTTGGGACGGTTGGCCTCGCAAATTTCGCCAACCCATTGGCAATGAGATCGTTGGGCTTGGCACGGTTTGAGCAAACCGTTAACTCGGGTAAACCAACCTTTGGGATTGGTGGGGCCGATGGCTATGGTCAGGTGCAAAGTGGGTCACTTGAATCATCCAACGTTGATATGACGATTGAGATGACAGGAATGATCCGTGCCCAACAGCAATTCTCCGGCGCAGCCCGTATTCTTCAGACCAACTCCGATATGATTGAAAAGCTCACACAGCGTTGATCTTA
>Ga0255112_1000153_pt1 | contig 20151 bp, 19 predicted proteins | sample Law_Yuk_RepB_8h_FD_188470 | JGI IMG/M metagenome (GOLD analysis project Ga0255112, IMG submission 188470) | Freshwater microbial communities from St. Lawrence River, New York, United States - Law_Yuk_RepB_8h | ecosystem: Environmental > Aquatic > Freshwater > River | place: USA: New York... | reverse complement strand
GTTGCCAACGAAGGTGTAGGGTTATTTACCGCGGGAAGTATTACTAAGGCTAGAAGGCCTAAGCCCAAAGCTCTAAAGCTGAATTGCCTGAATTTTCTTCCCATTTAGCAAGTCTAACTTTTATAACTGAAGAAACGAGTTTCCAATGGCACGCGCAGAACGCAAAGCCGCAGCAGCAGAGTCAGCACTTACAGGTGTAATGACCCACAGACAAATCATGTTCGTACTATTTGGCCTTATGGCTGGAATGTTCCTATCGGCACTAGATCAAAGTGTTGTTGGAACAGCGATGAGAACAATTGCAGATGATCTAAATGGTTTATCTGCTCAAGCATGGGTAACCACTGCTTACCTAATCACTTCAACTATTGCGACACCTATATATGGAAAGCTCGGAGACATTTTTGGTCGCCGCAAGTTATTCATCACAGCAATCTCTATCTTCATCTTCGGTTCTGTTATTTCAGGCTTAGCAAACACAATGTACGAGCTTGCTGCATACAGAGCTATTCAGGGTATTGGTGCTGGTGGTTTGTTTGCACTAGCTCTAACAATTCTTGCTGACATTGTTCCTCCAAGAGATAGGGCTCGTTACCAGGGACTGTTCCTTGCGGTGTTTGGAACATCAAGCGTTCTTGGTCCACTGATTGGTGGACTACTTGCTGGTGTTGATAGCTTCCTAGGAATTACCGGATGGCGTTGGATCTTCCTAATGAATCTTCCTATTGGTGCAATTGCATTGCTACTAGTTCTTTCATTCCTACACGTTCCACACATCGAGTCAAAGAGCAAGCGTATTGACTGGTGGGGTGTGCTCACCATCATCGTTGGTGTTGTTCCACTTCTTATCGTTGCTGAACAAGGACGTGAATGGGGTTGGACATCACCTAACGCATTCATTGCATATGCATTAGGTGTTATTGGAATTACATCTTTCATCATCATTGAAAGAAAGATGGGAGAAGATGCAATTCTTCCGCTACACATTTTCAAGTCAAGAACTTTCTCACTTACAACTCTGCTTGGAGTAATTGTTGGTATGGGAATGTTTGGTGGAATGATTTCACTTCCACTAGTACTGCAGATTGTTTATGGAGCAACAGCAACTGAAGCTGGCTACCTAATGATTCCTATGGTGATGGGTCTGATGATCTCATCAATCATGAGCGGTCAGATAACCGGTAAGACTGGTAAGTACAAGATCTTCATGGTGCTTGGAACTGCACTAATGTCTATTTCATTCCTATATCTATCAACTCTTGTTTACACCTGGGCTATCTGGCAGATCTCTATCGGAATGGTCATCATGGGTCTAGGTCTAGGTCAGATGATGCAGACACTTACTATTGCCTCTCAGAACGCTGTTGAAGCTAAAGACATTGGTGTTGCAACATCCTCATCAACATTCTTTAGACAAATGGGTGGAACTCTAGGAGTAGCAGTCTTCCTATCTATCTTGTTCAACAGCCTTGCTGATAAAGGTGCTGAGATTGGAGCGAAGATTCAGGCTGCAATTACTGCTAACCCAGCACTACTAAATGATCCACGTAACGCTGTCTTCACGTCAGGACAGGACGTTAGCGAACTCATTCAGTCAGACTCATCCTTCTTGAAGACAGCTAGCCCAGAGCTTGCTGATCCAATCAAGCAGGCCTTTGCTGAATCAACAGCAAGCGTATTCATTGCAGCCAGCGCTGTAGTGATTACAGCCTTCGCGCTATCTCTGTTCATCAAAGAGGTAGCCCTTCGCACCAAGTCCGGTGTTCAGGAGAAAGCGGAGCAGGCTGCTGCCTCTATGCACTAGTAATTACTTGAACTAAACCCTTGGTAGCCCTTTGGCTAGCAAGGGTTTAGTCTTTTAATACACGGGAGTCCGAAGCATCGGACTGAGATGAAGCTACTGCCAAATACCGTCAAACCTGAACTGGGTCATGCCAGCGTAGGAAGGAAAAATGAAACGCATATTCGCTCTACTAACTGTTGCACTATCTCTTGGACTATCTGCCTGCACTAACAACACAGTTGCGAAGCTAACTCTTGTTGCCCACGACTCTTTTGTGATAAGTGATGAACTTATTGCTGAATACAACAAAACATTTGGATCCGAATTAGCAATTGTTAGAGCAGGTGATGTTGGTGAAATGACCGGCAAGCTAGTTCTTACTAAAGATGCGCCTATCGCTGATGTCGTTTATGGCATCGACAATACTTTTGCCAGTGTTATCGAAGAGAACAAAGTTCTAGGAGAAAACAAACTAGTTCCAATCAACTTTGCAGACATTTGCTTCAACGTAGACATCCAATACTTCAAAGAAAAGAACCTGGCTATTCCAGATCACTGGAAGGAATTGATTCAACCTAAATACAAGAACCTGACTGTAATTGAAAACCCTAATCTTTCTTCAACTGGTTTAGGTTTTCTGGTTTCTACCTTTGCTGCATTCTCAAGTGACAACGAAACTACTGCTTGGTGGCAGTCATTCAAGAACAATGGTGTGAAGGTTGCAGCTAGTTGGGAAGATGCTTACTACACAGACTTCTCTGGCTCAGCTGGTAAGGGTAAGTACCCAGTTGTTCTTTCATACTCATCGTCACCTGCTGATGAAGTTGATGAGAATGGAAATGCTAAGACTGTTGCACTTAGAAAAGATTGCTTCAGACAAATCGAGTACGCGGGTGTGCTGAAGAATTCTAACTACCAAGCGGGTGAAGCAATTTCATGCTTGGTAAATCATTCCAAGAAGCTTTGCCTTCGGCTATGTATGTTTACCCGATTGATGAAACTGTTGCATTGCCAGAGTCTTGGGCTCTAAGAGCACCGGCAGCAATCTCAACTATAGGTGGCGATCTAGACATTGCTAAGAACAGATCTGTCTGGCTGACTGAATACAACAGAGTGTTTGATCTTGCGCCATAAAAAACTTCTGCTCTGGAGTGCACCAGTTCTATTTATGGTTGTGCTCTTTTACTGGCCACTGCTAAACGTTTTCTTTCTTGCGTTAGGTCCAGAGATTGCTGGAGCAGTTAATAACGAAGCCAGTGTGTGGCCTGTGCTTTGGTTTACTGTTTGGCAGGCATTTGTTTCAACTGCAATTTGTTTATTGATTGGAATTCCTGGGGCTTATGTTCTTTATAGAAAGAACTTCAGAGGTGCTCAGCTAATCCAGTCCATCATCACCGTTCCATTTATGCTGCCGAGTCTTGTTGTTGCTATTGCTGTGACAGAGGTGGGTGCAATTGTTGGCGGCATTGATCCAGTAATTGCAATCATCTTCGCTAACGTGTTTGCTAACTACGCGGTTGTAGTAAGAAACATTGGGTCTCAGTGGCAAACACTCTCTAAGTCAACTGAAGAGGATTCTGAGGTTGCAGGAGCGGGGCGATTCAGAACTGCACTAAAGGTTTCACTCCCCCAGCTAAAGAGCTCTATTCGAGCATCAAGTGCAATCATCATGCTCTACTGTGCTTCTTCCTATGGAATAGTGCTTAGCCTTGGTGGTGGCCAGGTAAACACTCTAGAGACAGCTATTTCTATCTCTGTTTTAGAGAGGTTGGACTTCGCTCACGGAGCACTTCTTGCCCTTCTCCAAATAGCCTTCTGTCTAGTGGCCTTCACAGTCAGCCGTTGGGGCGGCACTAACCCATTGAGCTTTACTCCGTCCTTCTCTAAGTCAAAAAAGATGGACAGGAGAGATGCTCCAGCAGCAATCTTTAGTTTTGTTGTAATTTCGCTGCTTGTTGTAGTTCCGCTAATTCTTGTAATTAGCAAGGCGTTTGTTTCTTCCAATGGGTCATTCACCTTTGAGAACTTTGAGCTCCTAGATACCCGAGGTGCCAGAGATCTGTTGAACCTTACGTTCTTTGATGCTGCACTGAATTCAATACGCAATCTTCTTGTTTCAACTGTTGTGTCAATACTTCTAGGAGTACTTGTTGCATTCCTGCTTGCCGAACAATCAAGACGACGTCATCGTAGGAAAACAGACTTTCTTGGAATATCTCTTGATGCAGCATTCCTCTTGCCGATAGGTGTTTCATCGGTAGTTATCGGTGTTGGATATCTAATTACACTCACTGGAGATCTTGCTTGGCTACTTAGTAGTTGGATTCTGGTTCCAATGGTTCAATCAGTATTTGCGATTCCATTAGTAGTTCGAATTGTTTACCCAAGTCTTCTAGCTGTTGAGGCTAACACCCGAGAGCAAGCAATGACAGATGGGGCTAACGGATTCCAGTTATTCAAAAATGTTGATTATCCGTTTTTGAAACCTGTGATGAGAACAGCTGTTGCCTTTAGTGCTCTTGTCTCTCTAGGAGAGTTTGGTGTTGCTAGCTTGCTTACCTATGGTGATCAAGCAACTATTCCTGTGTTGATGTATCAACTGATTTCGAGACCGGGTGCTCAGAACTACGGAATGGCTTTAGCTGTAGCAAGCATTCTGACATTGCTAACAATTGTGATTGTTTTATCTCTTAGCCAAGATGGTTCTAGAAAGTTTCAAAGACAACTGGCAAGGCACTGAATCGCTCCTTGATCACAGCAATTGATTCAGGATTCTGATCTATCAAGATAAAGTTTCTGCCTAGTTCAGCTGCTGCTGCACCTGTTGTTCCGGAACCTGCAAAGAAATCAAGAACTAGATCATTTTCTTTGCTGCTTGCTTGAATTACTCTTCTTAGAATTCCTAGAGGCTTTTGTGTTGGGTACCCGGTCTTTTCTTTACCGGTTGGAGAGACGATGGTATGCCACCAAACATCAGTTGGTAATTTGCCCTTGGCAACTTTCTCAGGAGTGACAAGACCTGGAGCCATGTAAGGTTCACGATCAACACTTTCATTATTGAAGTAGTACTTATCTGGGTTCTTCACGTAGACAAGAATCGTGTCGTGCTTAGCTGGCCAACGAGACTTAGCTTTGCCTCCGTAGTCATACGCCCAAATGATTTCATTGATAAAGCACTCTCTTCCGAATAATGCATCAAGTAATACCTTGGCGTAGTGAGCTTCTCTATAGTCAAGGTGAAGATAAAGAGTTCCTGTTTCATTCAGTAGTCGCCATGCTTGTTCAAGCCTGGGCTCTAGAAAACCCCAGTAGTCCTTGAACTCGTCGTCATAACTGAGGATGGTCTCTTTCACAATCTCGTAGCGTTGACCTTTAAAGCCAATGCGGTTACCGGTCTCAGTTCTTGTAGTTTTAGAACTTCCCCTTGACTGAACTCTGCCTGTATTGAATGGAGGGTCAACATATATGAGTTGAACGCTTTCATCAGGCATAGACTGCAAAACATCAAGGTTATCCCCTTGGATAACTCGAAATTTAGAATTGTTCTGCACAGAAAGAGATTAACATCATGAACCCACATGTTTTGCACAATAAGGAACTATCTCGCTACGAGATCTGGCTTGGAGATGAAAGAGTCGGTCTCGTTGACTACGTGGATGTGGATGGTGAGCTACAGATAACTCATACAGAGGTTGACCCAGCTCATCAGGGTAAGAACTATGCAGCTATCTTGACCCGTGAAGCACTGGCAGACATTGATGCTAATAATCTAGGTAAAGTCTGGCCTGTATGCCCTTACACAGTTGTTTACATGAAGAGGCATCCAGAGACACACCATCTTCTATCTAGAGAATTGAACTAAGCCACGTTCTCTTTGATAAATCCGATGAGGTCGTGAATAACTTCATCTTTGTTTATCTCGTTATAGATCTCATGTCTTGCATCGTGATAAATGATTGCAGTGACGTTCTCTAGTTCTGACTTATTTCTATAGGTGTTAGCTAGCATCTGGTTTCCACGCTCACCACCGATAGGGTCATCGCTTCCAGCTTGAATTAGTAGCGGAAGTTCTTTGTTGATTTTTCTACTTGGGGTAAAGAAAAGTTGAATTGCATTTGGAATACCAAAAACTTTTGCAGCTGCTGCGTAGAAAGTGTGTTTATCAGCTACGAAGTCAAGGCAAACTTGCTTATCTCTGCTTAACCATTCATAGCCGGTGGCACCTGGTTCTTTATCCCACTTCTTGTTGAATGCACCTGCTCCAAGAACACCCGGTAGTAGTAATGATGAACCTGAGAGAACAACTGCATCATATTCATATGAGTATTGGTTGATTAGTTTCTGAGTAATGAAAGAACCATATGAGTGGCCGACAAGAACAAACTTCACACCTGGATTCTCAGCTTTGATTAGATTGCTGAATTCATGAACTTGTTCGAAGGCAGCTTTGATTCCACCAGGACCTAAGTTACCTAAAGTTTTTGTTTGACCACTAGCAACTTGTTTTTGACCAGTCACTCCGTGACCTCTGTGGTCATCTGCATAAACACTGTAGCCAGCCTCGTTGAGTGCTTTAGCTACGTGATCGTATCTTCTGCCATGGTCTCCAAGACCGTGAGCGATTTGAACTACAGCTTTAGGTTTAGCAACAGGCCAAACGTAATAGGTAATTTCAACGCCGAATGAATCTGTGAACACTCTTGTAATTGGTAGGTCAGTCATGGCTTTACCTTACTCTTTTTACTTTGTTAACCAATCAGATTGAGCAGGTTCTTTACCTTTAGGTAATGAAGCTGCTTTGTTCCAGTGAGTAATCCAGTCAGGTAGCACTGGAACTGGGGCATCCCATCCTCCTGCTAATTCATTTATCTCAGCAGGTGTTGGTGTGCCCTTAGGTGACTTCAAGAATCTAAGTTTCACAACAGCCTCAGCATAGATTTCACCTTTGACTACAAAGCGTTGTCCTACAAAGAAGGCTTGCTCATCCCAACCCAATACCTTGGTTTCAATTTGAAACTTCAACCAAGGAGTAAGGGATTTTCTGAATGTGATTGTCTCTTGAACTACAACAGGATGAACCTTGTGCTTCTTTAGTTTCTGCCAGGTGCGAGCTCTTTTGAGTAGATCAAATCGAGCTAGGTCCAACAGGGTTAGATAAATTCCATTGTTCATGTGTAGGAAGATGTCGATATCTGTTGGCCACACTCTAAAAGATCGAATGCTTGCATCACCTGGCACTAGCTTGCTGCGCCAGCGCCAACTCAAATGTGCCCATACAAGGCGGAACCAAAGTCTCACTTATTGACTGTTGCTTACCAAATAGAAACGCGCTTGTCAGGCTCTAGCCACATCGCATCATTCTCAGTGACACCAAATGCCTCATAGAAAGAATCGAAGTTACTTGCAACCTGGTTACAACGGAACTCGCTTGGTGAGTGTGGGTCAGTGGCTAGACGCTGAATAGCAATAGCTTCTCTTGACTTACCTCTCCAGATGAGGCCCCATGACATGAAGAATCTCTGAGCTCCAGTTAGTCCATCGATTACTGGAGGCTCTTCGCCCTTCAAGCTCATTAGGTATGCCTTGTAAGCAATTGTGATTCCACCAAGGTCACCGATGTTCTCACCAATAGTAAGAGCACCGTTTACTTTGTATTCCTCACTCAAACCTTCAGGAGTTAGTTCGTCATACTGAGCAATAAGTTGCTTGGTTAGTTCTTCGAAAGCTGCACGGTCTTCATCAGTCCACCAAGAAATAAGTGCACCGTCTCCGTCATACTTTGATCCCTGGTCATCGAAACCGTGACCAATCTCGTGACCAATAACTCCACCGATACCACCGAAGTTAACTGCATCGTCAGCATCCAAACTAAAGAATGGTGCCTGCAAAATTGCAGCAGGGAAAACAATCTCGTTGAAACCTGGGTTGTAGTAAGCGTTGACTGTCTGAGGGGTCATGTGCCACTCTTCACGATCTAGCGGAGCACCAATCTTTGCTGCTTCCTTAGCAAGCTGCCAAGCAGATGAACGGTTAATGTTTCCAACCAAATCATTTCTGTCGATAGCTAGAGCTGAGTAGTCTTTCCACTTGCTTGGGTAACCAATCTTTGGGTTGAACTTAGAAAGCTTAATCAAAGCCTTCTTCTTAGTCTCTTCAGTCATCCAAGTTAGGTTTGTGATGCTCTCGCGGTAAGCCTCGATCAACCAGTGAACTAGTTCATCCATCTTCTCTTTAGCTGCAGGTGGGAAATGCTTAGCAACATAGATTTCTCCAACTGCTTCACCAAGTGCACCTTCAACAAGTTGAACTCCGCGCTTCCAACGTGCACGCATCTCTGGCTGACCGGTAAGTGTCTTTCCATAGAAATCAAAACGTGTGTTAACAAAGTCTTCACTTAGGTATGGAGCGGTTGAGTTAATAACCTGCCACTGCAACCACAACTTAACTGCATCTAGGTTTGCCTCGTTGTATACAGAATCCAATCCTTCAAAGAATGAAGGCGTCATTACAACGCTCTCAAAGAGAATCTTTGAATCTAGTTGCATTCCCTTAAGGTAAGCATCCCAATCGAATGTAGGAGTCATCTTCTTTAGGTGTTCAAAAGGAATTAGGTTGTAAGTCTTTTCTGCATCACGAGTTTCAACAACATTCCAGTGAAGCTTTGAAAGGTTAGTTTCAAAGTTCATGATGGTCTGTGCATCTTTATCTGCATCTGCCGCTGACCAACCTGCGTGCTGCAGCATGTTTGAGATATAAGGCACGTAAGCATCTCTATATGCTGCGTACTTCTCATCGTGGTAGTAAGACTCATCAGGTAGACCTAGTCCACCCTGATACATGTTGATTAGGTAGCGCTCAGGGTTACCTGGATCGTTGTTGACATACATGCCAAAGATTCCACTGACCACTCCACGCTCAAGTTCACCTAGAAGATGTGTGATTCCTGCGAAGTCTGACTTAGCGATACGAGCTAGATCTTCAGCGATAGGAGCTGCACCTAATTCGTTCGCTCTTGCCTCATCCAGGAATGATGCATACATGTCACCAATCTGCTGGCTAACACCTGGCTTTGAGTTTGCTTGAGCCTCTTCAAGAATTGCCTTAACAGCATCTTCTGAGTCATCACGGAGCTTATAGAACGAACCGTGCACAGCCTGATCGGCTGGAATGTCCTCGTTCTTTAGCCAGTCACCGTTGGTGTGGCGGAAAAGGTCGTCTTGTGGGCGAACGCTGTGGTCGAAACCCTTGGTGTTAATTCCTTTAATGTCAGTCATGTGGTAATTCTAGGGCTGTTGAGAGCCCATGTATATCTCTAAACTTAGAAGCGTGGAATTACAAAAAATTATCCTTTACTACGGCTTCACTCCTATATCGGACCCGGAGGCTGTAAAGCTATGGCAGCAGAACCTCTGCGAGAGCCTTGGTTTGAAGGGCAGAATCCTTATTTCTAAGCACGGGATCAATGGAACCCTCGGCGGAGACATGTCAGCCCTAAAGAAGTATGTAAAGACCACGAAGCAATACACAGGTTTTAGAAAGATCGACTTCAAATGGTCAATGGGGAATGGAAATGACTTCCCACGCCTAAAGGTTCGAGTTCGTAATGAACTGGTGGCATTCGATGCCCCCGATGCCATCAAGGTAACTGAAAAAGGTGTAACCAATGGCGGCAAGCACCTAAAGCCAGCCGCAGTTGACCAGCTGGTAGCTGAAAGAGGCGACGAGGTCGTCTTCTTTGATGGCAGAAATGCTTTTGAAGCAGCTATCGGTAAGTTCAAGAACGCTATCGTCCCAGACGTTCAAACAACCCACGACTTTGTGGCTGAAATTCAGAGCGGTAAGTATGACGATATTAAAGATCGTCCAGTAGTTACCTACTGCACAGGTGGAGTTCGCTGCGAAATCTTGAGTGCAATCATGATTGATAACGGATTCAAAGAGGTCTACCAGATTGATGGTGGAATCGTTAGATATGGAGAAAGCCAAGGAGATAAGTCTCTATGGGAAGGATCCCTCTACGTATTCGATGATCGTCTAAACATTGACTTCACACCTGATGCTGTAACCATTGGTAAGTGTGAAAAGTGTGAAGGACCAACATCTACTTTCCGTAACTGTCTATTCCTTGGTTGTCGTGACCTAATTCTTCTCTGTGATGACTGCAACGCAGATCCTGCGAACTTAGTGCACACAGATCAACACACCAGAGGTAAACGTCGCCAACAGGTTGGCTAAATTCGAATTACAAGATTTAACGAAATAAACCCCAGGTTTTTACGCCTGGGGTTTATCTCTTATCTGAAAGGAGTGGAAATGAAAATTACTTTGCTGCTGTTATGTTCTGAGTTGAAACTACGTTCACAAGTGAAACTGTGTAGTTACCTGGGTGAGGCAGTTTCAATGTGATTGTCTGTGAACCAGTTCCTGTTACAGGAACTGTGAAGCTGTGTCCACCACGAACTGGAAGTGCTGTTGGAACAGGGCTTGCAGTTGGTGCAGGACTAGCTGTTGGAGCTGGGCTTGCCTTGACCTTCTTTACTTCTGTAACTAGAAGTTGGTAGGTTCCGGTTTCTGGAACATTTACGGTTACGGTCTGAGTTACAAACTTAGGGCCCTTCTGTGGACCGTGCTTGTGTCCTTTACCTTGGTGACCTTTGCCATGCTTGTCGCCAAACTTCGGTGGCTTAGGAGAAGCGGTTGGGGATCCAATTGGAGAAGCTGTTGGAGATGCGATTACTGAAGAAGCGGTTGGCTTCACAGATCCGTTATTTGGATTCTTGTGAGCAAGAGCTGGGGATGCTAGAAGCAATGCTGAAACAGTGATTACTGAAGTTGAAATGATTGCTGCTTTGTTTCTTAGGTTCATGTCATCTACTTTCGTTTTTGTCTGACATAGACAATTTAGGGAAGATTGCGATTTGACCTAACGAATTTCAGGTTTACTGCACCTTTTTGGCAGGTTCTTACCAGAAAGCCCTAATTTCTAAGCCCTTAGCCCTTTATTAGGGCTGTGACCTTAAACTTGTCATACAGCGAGTAAGGAAAAGTTTTGGGCTTTGTAGAGAACTTTGAACGTCGCCTTGAGTCATTGGTAAATGGTGCCTTCTCTAAGGCATTCAAATCACAGTTGCAGCCAGTTGAAATCAGTGCTGCTATCAAGGCCAAGATGGATGTCAGCGCTGCCGTAATCGGCAAGGACCGCATCCTCGCTCCTAATGATTTCAAGGTTTCCCTGTCTCAACAGGACCTATTTCGCTTGAATTCCATGGGGGATCACCTGATCCCTGAAATTACAAGACAGGTGAGCTCCCACGTCAAGAGACAGCGCTACCAACTAACCGATGCTTTGAACATATCTTTATCTGCCTCATCTTCTCTGGCAGTTGGTCAGATCCAGGTAACTGCCAGTGGCAGCAAAGCAGCTCAGGTAGCGAACGTAACCTGGGTCCCAGCAATAGACATTGCTGGAAAGAGATACCTTCTAGCTAAAGCACAGACAACTATTGGTAGAGATGCCGTTGCTGACATTCAGGTCAATGACTCAGGTCTATCAAGAAAGCACTTTGCAATTAACTGGGACGGGTCTAGTGCAACTGTTGAAGACCTAGGTTCTACTAATGGCACCAGCGTTGCAGGTAGAGATGTGAAACTACAAGAAATCAGTGCTGACACTGTTATTAAAGCTGGAAGAACTGAATTTGTATTTCGAGTTATTGCCAAGAACCAAGGAGAGTCAGAATGAGTGAATTAGCTCTCTTTATTGTTCGTGCAGGTTTTCTTGTAATTCTTTGGCTGTTTGTACTCAGCATTATTTCAATCATTAGAGCTGATCTTTTCAGTGAAAGAGTTTTATCCAAAGTAGTTGAAAAGAATTTGCCAACATCTGTTTCTTCTCCAACAACTGGTTTGACTAGCGTTGGAAATTTCTCAACAGCACCAGGATCAGCAACTATTGTTTCTGCAATTAGTGAAACACCTCAAACTCTTGTAGTTATCGATGGGCCACTTCAAGGTCTTGAAATGGTTCTTGATCGCAGAGAAATTCGAATAGGTAGAGCACCTAACAATGAATTTGTAATTGAAGATGACTACGCATCTTCTCAGCACGCTCGTCTTCAGAAAACAGACGAGGGTTGGTTACTTCAAGATCTAAATTCAACTAACGGCACTTATGTTGATGGGGCAAGAATTGGTGCACCTGTTTCTATTAAACAGGAGATGCAAATTCGTATTGGTAAAACAATCTTTGAGCTTAGAGGTTAGTTATGGCCATCAGGATTGTTAGCTCATCTAGAAGTGACAAGGGTAAGGTTCGCGCTAGTAACCAAGACAGTGGTTACGCCGGTGTAAATCTTTACGTTGTTGCTGATGGTATGGGTGGTCATGCTGGTGGAGATATTGCGTCAGCACTTGCTACCCAGCACGTAGCTAAAGTCGATGACGTTTACGAAGATGGCGATCAGGCCATCAGTGCTCTGCTTGATTCAATGCGTGAAGCAAACAAGACTCTTTCTGAAACAGTAAGCAAGTTTGGTTACCTCGCTGGCATGGGTACCACCATGGATGCTGTTATCTTCACCGACAACATCGCAAACATTGCACACATTGGTGACTCACGTGTTTATCTTTTGCGCGATGGTGAGATGACACAAATTACAAAAGATCACACTTTTGTTCAACAACTAATTGATTCAGGAAGACTTACTGAAGAAGAAGCTCTCGTTCATCCAAGAAGAAATGTAATTCTTAGAGTTCTTGGTGACACATCTGAAGAACCTGAATTTGATATTCATCAACTAGAAGTAAAACCTGGTGACAGGTTGTTGCTTTGCTCTGATGGGTTATGTGGATTTGTTCCTTCTTATTTAATTGAAGAGAACATGAAGATTTCTAATCTTGATGAAGCTGTTGAACTTCTGATTGATGAAACCAAAGAGTATGGTGCTCCAGATAACGTCACAGTATTACTCCTAGAAGTTCATGATGAAGCTGAGCTTGGTGAGTATCAGCAACCAACCACTTGGTTAGGTTCTGCTGCTAATGAGGTTGTAATCAAGCAGAACAGTGCTGGCCGCATCCTTGAGATGTTTAGCCCTAAAGCCTGGTTTGATGCCTTTAGAGATGTTGGCCGCAAAGAGACCTTCTATTCAGTCAATGATCCAGCTCTTGAAAAGGCTATTGGTGAGTTCAGTGGCAAGGTTAGATCTTGGAAGAAGCGTGGACTAGCCCTGATGCTGGCCCTAGCTATAGTCACAGGTGGTTCGCTATGGGGAATCTACTCATACATCCAGACTCGCTACTACCTAGGGGTTCAAGACGGCAATGTGGCTATCTTCCAAGGCATCAAAGAGAGCTTTGGAGGAATTGGTTTCTCCTCTTTGTATAAGGAATCAGATTTGAAGGTAGTAGACCTTCCTGAATTCCAACAAGAACTTATCTTGAAGAGCATCTCTGCTGAAAGCCTCGCTGATGCAGAATCTAAGCTAAACCAAATCCTTGAGAGTTCTAAAGATGGCTAGAGGGATTTCCTTACTCAAGATAATGCCCAAAAAGCGCAACCTCGAATTACTGATGTTGCTTTTTGGTTTTGGGCTTTTTGCTTTTGAAATATCTCAAGTACAGCTAGCAACTATTCAAATTCTTAGACCAGATGGCTGGTTCATCTGGTCATTACCCGTTGTTGCTGCAATCGTCTTCCACATAATCCTGAGATTCAGAGCAAGTGACGCAGATCCAGTACTACTGCCGATTGGATTCATTCTTAACTCATTGGGTATTGCAATGATCTATCGCTTGGATTTATCTAAGTCAGCTAATGCAGCTGATGTAACAGTGGGTGAAAGACAGGTTGTTTGGACTGTTATCGCAATGCTGATTGCAGCAACAGTTCTTTGGTTAGTGAAGTCTCATTTGTCTTTCAGGAAATACATTTACTCAGCAATGGCTTTAGGTGTTGTGCTTCTAGTTCTTCCTCTACTGCCTGGTATCGGTGTTAGTACCAGCGGAGCATTTCTATCTGTGCGTCTAGGACCAATAAGTTTTCAACCTGGAGAGTTAGCAAAGATTGCGTTCATTGTTTTCTTTGCTGGTTATCTAACTTCAAGACGTGAAGCACTAGCTGTTGTAGGTAGAAAAGTTCTTGGTATTCGTATTCCACCAGCAAGAGAACTTGGACCTATTGTCTTTATTTGGTTAGCAAGCTTAGGTGTTCTGGTTCTACAAAGAGATCTTGGAACTTCTCTTTTGTATTTCGGTTTGTTCCTTGTTTTGCTTTATGTTGCAACCGGTAGAACGTTCTACGTTCTAGTTGGTTTAGTTATGTTCGTAGCTGGTGCATTGATTGCGTCACGTTTGATGTCTTATGTTGGAAACCGAATTGCTGCATGGCTAGATCCACTTAGTGAAGCAAACTATGAAGCTATTGGTGGTTCTTACCAATTAGTTCAATCTATGTTTGGGTTAGCTCACGGTGGAATATTTGGAACCGGCCTTGGTGGAGGACTACCAACAATTGTTCCTCTTGCAGAAAGCGACTTCATCATTTCTGCAATCGGTGAAGAACTAGGTCTTGCTGGACTATTTGCTTTGCTTTCTCTCTACATGGTTCTAGTTGCAAGAGCTTTACGAATTGCAAATACTCACGCAGATGACTTCAGTAAGTTGCTTGCAGTTGGACTAGGTTTTGTAATTGCTCTTCAGTGCTTCATTGTTATTGGTGGAGTTCTAAGAGTTGTTCCACTTACTGGTCTAACAACACCACTACTTGCTGCTGGTGGGTCTTCATTGGTAGCTAACTGGATCATCATTGCTTTGCTCTTGAGACTCTCTGATACTTTGCCTAAACCAGGGACGGTGAGCGAATGACACCGGAGATTAGACGCGTAGCAAACTTCATCCTCATAATGTTCTTGTCATTATTTGTGGCAGCTAGTGCAATGCAGGTAGTGAACGCCGATGGACTAAATAATGATTCACGTAATCAAAGAGCTGTTTATGACGGATATAAAACTCAACGTGGTGCAATTCTTGTAAACAACAAGCCAATCGCTGAATCAATAAAGACTTCAAACGCCTATAAGTACCTGCGTCAATACACAGGTGAGCAATACAGCGCTATCACTGGCTACTACTCCCTCTTCCAAGGTAGAACTGGCCTTGAGAATGTCCTAGATAGCTCTCTTCGTGGCGATAACTCAGCAGCGTTCTTCGAGCAACTAAATGCTCTTCTCTCTGGTAACCCAGTATCAGGGGCTTCTGTTGAACTAACCATCGATGAAGATGTTCAACTAGCTGCTTGGAAAGCCTTAGGCAAGATGAAAGGGGCTGTTGTTGCCATAGAACCAGCAACAGGGCGAATCCTTGCTCTTGTCTCTAAATCAGGCTTTGATGCCAACCTACTCTCTACCCACAACACAAGCGATGCATCGGCTAACTACACAGCCCTACTAACCAATAAGAACGCTCCTCTAATCAATAGAGCTATTGGTGGAGATCTTTATGCTCCTGGATCTGTCTTCAAGCTGATTGTTGCTGCAGCAGCTTTTGAGTCCGGTAAGTACGATCCCACCAGCACACTTCCTAACCCAAAGAGTTACGTGCTACCTGGTACCACTACTGCCATCACTAACTCTGGTGAAGGTAGATGTGGTGGAGCTAAGACCGTCTCTATTGCAACAGCACTAAAGCTTTCCTGCAACGTTCCATTTGCTCAACTAGGAATTGCTCTGGGGCAAGATGCAATTGCTAGACAAGCTGAGGCTTTTGGTTTTGGAGAGGCATTCGCTATTCCATTGAAGTCAACACCAAGTACCTACCCAGAAAACATGGACGATGCTCAAACTGGACTAACTGCTTTTGGTCAATTTGATGTGAGAGTCAGTCCACTACAGATGGCGATGGTGTCTGCTGCGATTGCTAATGCTGGAATTGAAATGAAACCTTATCTAGTGGAACAAATCTTTACTTCTAACCTCACTGTCTTAGAGGAAGGTAAACCTACTGAATTTGGTCGTTCAATAACCACCAGCACAGCAGAGCGACTAAAGACAATGATGATCGCAGCTGTTTCATCAGGAGTTAGTTCTAATGCAAGAATTCCTGGAATTAAAGTTGCTGGCAAAACTGGAACAGCAGAGAATGGTGTTGGTGATCCTTACACACTTTGGTTCACAGGTTTTGCTCCTGCAGACAATCCGCAGGTTGCTGTTGCAGTTGTTATTGAAGATGGGGGCGGTATGGGGCAGTCAGGTCGAGGAAATACTTTAGCTGCACCTATTGCTAAGAAAGTAATGGAGGCGGTGTTATCAAAGTGAAGCCAGAAGAAGGAAAGTTATACGGCAACCGATACCGACTGATCAAACGTATTGCCACCGGTGGTATGGGTGAAGTTTGGCAAGCACAAGATGAAACAATTCTTCGTCAAGTAGCTATAAAGATCTTGAAGCAGCAATACATGGGTGATCCTGACTTTGTTGATCGCTTTAGAACTGAAGCTAAACATGCAGCGATGATCAACCATGATGGCATTGCAAATGTCTATGACTACGGTGAAGATGAAGGTAGTGCATTTCTAGTAATGGAATTAGTGCCAGGTGAATCCCTTTCTTCAATTCTTGAAAGAGAAAAAACTCTTCCTGCTAAACAAGTTATTTCAATAATTGCTCAAACAGCTCTCGCTCTTGATGCTGCTCACCGTGAAGGTTTAGTTCACAGAGATGTGAAGCCTGGAAACTTACTCATTACTCCTGATGGTCATGTGAAGATTACAGACTTTGGTATTGCCCGAGTTGCTAATCAAGTTTCACTAACTCAAACAGGTCAGGTAATGGGAACTGTTCAATACCTTGCTCCTGAGCAAGCAACTGGTAAAGCTGCAACAGCAGCAGGAGATATTTACTCGCTTGGAATTGTTGCTTATGAAGCATTGGCTGGTCGCAGACCATTCAAAGGTGACACCCAGATGGCTATCGCGATGGCTCAGATCAATGACATTCCCCCGGCACTTCCGGAAGGTACTGATCCAAAGCTAGTAAGACTGGTTATGGACTGCTTGGCTAAGAAGCCAGACCAAAGACCTAGATCGGCTCTTGAACTAGCTGCTAGAGCAGAAGCACTTCTTGCTGATACCCCTGCACACGTGGCAATCAACACTGTTATTCCAACCGGTGTTGAACCAGTTAGTGATGAAACAACTGTTATTAACACTGACACTAAGCCAACTGTTACTGTTCCTGCTATCTGGCCATGGGTGGTCCTCATCTTGGTTCTACTTAGCACTATTGCAGTTATTGTCTGGGCTGGTCTTGTTGCTCCTAAACCTGTGGAACCAACTCCAACTCCAACACCCACAAAGACAGAAACTCCAACCCCAACACCGACTCCTACAAAAACTGAAGAGAAAGTTGTCGTTCTACTGAGTGAATATGAAGGTTTGGATGTGTCTCTAGTTGTTCCAAAGCTAAGTGATCTAGGTCTAATTGTTGAACCAATAGCCGGAGACACCGTTCCAGCTGAAGATCCTCGTATCTCTCAGGTCTATGAGATCTCTCCTCTAGGGTCTCTTGATGTAGGTAGCACGATCTTGGTGTACTACTACCAACAAGAAGTAGACCCGAACACGGTCATTAACTAGCAGGGAAGTCTAAGTTTGCTTTCACAAAGCGAAGATAAACTTGAAGCATTGTCGAATACAGATTGGAGCGATGAATGAGCGAGAGTAAGCGCATCATCGCTGGCCGATATGAACTTGGCGAGCTAATTGGTCGCGGTGGCATGGCTGAGGTTCACTCAGGTATTGACACCCGTCTTGGTAGAACCGTTGCCATCAAGCTTCTGAAAGCTGATCTAGCTGCTGACTCAAGTTTTGAAATTCGTTTCCGCCAGGAAGCTCAAGCATCTGCTCGTATGGCTCACCCAACTATTGTTCGTGTCTACGATGCAGGTGATGAAGTAACTCTTGATGAGTATGGTGTTGAGAGACACCTGCCATACATCGTCATGGAACTAGTAACTGGTGAAGTGCTTAGAGATATCCTTCGTCAAAGAAAACTAACTCAGCAAGAAGCTATTTTTTATGCAACAGGAATTCTCACTGCTCTTGAGTTCTCTCATGCTGCTGGAGTAATCCACAGAGACATCAAGCCTGCCAACGTAATGATTACTCAGTCGAACGCAGTCAAGGTAATGGACTTTGGTATTGCTAGAGCTGTTAGTGATTCTTCAGCAACACTTGCTCACACCAATGGAATTGTCGGTACTGCTCAATACTTCTCACCAGAGCAGGCTAAGGGTGAAACAGTAGATTCAAGAACTGATCTTTATTCAACCGGTGTATTACTTTATGAAATGCTCACAGGGAAACCTCCTTTCACAGGTGAGACTGCTGTTTCTGTTGCTTACCAGCACGTAAGTGAAACAGCTCCTGCTCCGTCACTTGTTAACCCAAACATTTCTTCTGCAATTGACTCTGTAGTTATGAAGGCTTTGGCTAAAGATAAGAACGCACGTTTCCAATCAGCAGAAGAATTTAGAACTGCTCTGGCTGCTGCTGTTACAGGTAAAGCAGTAGACGTATTTGAAGATGGATCTCAGCCTCCAACAGCTCCACTGCAACCTATTGTTGATGTTGCTCCAACTGTTGTAGTTCCTGAAGTAGATCCGTTTGCTGAACTATTGAACTCAGCCAATGAAGAAGCAACATCCCCTGTCACCAAAGTTGCTGAGGTTCAAGAAAATGAACCAGCTGAAATCTATGAAGATAGTTTCTCACTATTAGGTTTTGATGCTGGCCTCGACGAAGATGATAAACAAACTCGAGTTCTAACCAAACCTAAACAGGACAAGCCATCAGCTGGTTTGATCTGGGGTGTTGGTAGCGGTATTGGTGTGCTAGTTGTAGGTCTAGTTATTTGGCTTATTGCTGGAGGAGCTGCTCTTATTTCCTTCAATGGAAACACTGACTCAAAGATTACTGTTTCTGATGTTGTTGGTAAAACATATGACGAAGCAGTTGCCACCCTCACAGCTCAAGATCTTCTTGTACTAAAAGCACTAGAAGTTAGCAGCACAGTTCCTGCAGGAACAGTTATTTCAACTGATCCACCTGCTGGTGAACAAGTTGGAGCAAAGACAACTATTACTGTTCTAGTTTCTTCAGGCCAAGAACTATCTCTAATGCCTGACGTTTCAGGAATGACTGAACAAGATGCCATCCTGGCAATCACCAATGCGAAACTAATTCTTGGAACAATCACTCAAAGTGATTCACCAACAGTTGCTAAGAACTTGGTTCTCTCTAGCGAGCCAGCTGCAAACACTCAGGTGTCTGCAGGAACTGTAGTGAACCTAGTGCTTTCAACAGGAAGTGTTTTAGTTCCAGATGTAGTGAACCTAGACCTTGGCGATGCTACCGCTCAGCTCACATCACCACAGATCGGTTACACAGTTGAAACCGGTGTTGATGTGGCCTGTGAAGAAGCTGGTGGAACTGCAGGAACTGTTGTTATCGCTCAATCAATTGGAGCGGGAATCCAGCCTCAGATGCAGACAATTGTTCTGACTCTTGAGTGTGTCCCTAACTAGAGGTTTACAAGCGGGCTAAGCTTCTTAGCTTTCTCAGCTGCACCTTTAAGTCCTAGAGATTCCAACCAGTTACCCAGCATTTGATATCCGCCTTGGGTCAGCACTGATTCAGGATGGAATTGAACTCCATAAATAGGAAGTGTCTTGTGCTGAAGACCCATGATGACACCCCCTGCTGTTTTGCTAGTCACAACTAGATCGTCTGGAACTGTGTTAGCAACTACTGCTAGTGAGTGATATCTAGTTGCTGTGAAAGGTTCAGGAACATCTTTATAAACCAAACTGTCATCGTGGAATACCTGACTGGTTTTACCGTGCATTAGTTCTTCAGCACTTGTAACAGTTGCTCCCATAGCTTCAGCAATTGCTTGGTGGCCTAGGCAAACACCGAATATGGGCTGACCTGACTTCAATGCGAGTTTCACTGTTGGAACACTCAATCCTGCATCACCTGGCGTTCCAGGTCCGGGGGAGATCAATACCGCATCATATTTAGCCAGTAGATCTGGTAGTTCAGCCTCGGTCACGACATCGTTACGCAGAACCTCTGTTTCAGCACCAAGCTGCTGAAGGTAGCCATTCAGCGTATAAACAAAGGAGTCGTAGTTATCTAGGACCAAAATCTTAACCATAAGGATTCAAGACTAACTTGCTAAGGCCCGCCTCGTAATAGAATTGTGGAATGTCTGATAACGAAAAGAAAACCGCAAAGCTTCCAAAGCGTCCAGCTAAGCCAGCCGCTCCTGATTCTGTCAAGGTAACTAAGAACAAGGAAGGCAACCCTGCTT
>Ga0255112_1000149_pt1 | contig 20365 bp, 31 predicted proteins | sample Law_Yuk_RepB_8h_FD_188470 | JGI IMG/M metagenome (GOLD analysis project Ga0255112, IMG submission 188470) | Freshwater microbial communities from St. Lawrence River, New York, United States - Law_Yuk_RepB_8h | ecosystem: Environmental > Aquatic > Freshwater > River | place: USA: New York... | reverse complement strand
TTCGTTGATTGAGAAATGGAAGGGGACTACTCCTTCTTCTGGCGGCTTTGGTGGCAACAGTCTTGGTGGTGCTACTGGCATGGCTGCGGCTGCATTGTCTTATGCTAAGGCTATGATGGCTGCTTACAGTAAGCGTCCTAAGGGTGCGAAGGCTCCTGCTGCATACGCTCAGTATCAGCAAATTCCTGCTTCTAACGGTGCGGCTAAGCAGGCTTTCCTGCGTGCCAATCCTGAGGTTGCTGATTGGATTCGTTTGGGTCCTTTGGCTAATATGTCTGACTTGGACCGTTTGCAGGTTATCAACATTATGGTGACTTACGGCAATTGGGAGGGTGAACCTATGGACGTTCAGGAGGTCACCAATCTTGCGTGGGCTCGTGAACAGTTGAAGGTTTGGTCTCGTCGCACTGGCGACAAGCCTGCAACTTACGACATTTGGCTGAATATGCCTAGTGGCGCTGAGAAGGCTGAGTACATTCGTCAGCATCCTGAGGTTCAGGAGTGGATTAAGGCTGGTCCGATGTCGAATATGCCTGATACTTATAAGGAAGTTGTTCGGGATATTATGACCAAGTATGGCGAGTGGACTGCTTCTACTGACCCTCTTGGGGAAACGATTTCGGCTTTCTATTCTACGCCGGCTTCTGGCCGTCAGGAGTTCCTCGATAAGCATCCTGAACTTCGTGAGTATTGGAGGGCTATTCGTACTCCTGAAGAGCAGCAGATGGCTGATTTGACTGAACGGTATTTCTCTATTCCTGATGCTACTGCTCGTAAAATGTTTATTTCTGCTCATCCTGAGTTGCAACAGCATTTTGTGGATAGTCGCAACAATCGTTACCAGAAGTTCTTGGAGAAGGTGGCTTTCTATATGGGGTCTAATCCTTCTGTGTTTGAAGAGTATTTGAATGTTCAAACTAAGGTTCTTGGTGAATTGATTGGCAGGTTTGGCACTCCGTCTCTTGTTAGAGAGCGGATTGCGGCTCCGGTTGGTGGTTCTTCGGGGCAAGGAACTTCGGGCAGGGTCCGTCAGGTCTCTGGTCGGAGGTAGTAAATAACACTTTCCGTAGTTTAATACGGAAAACCTATTCCAACTATCAAGGAGAATACAGTTGAGCGAACTGCTCGCTGAGACTGCTCCGTTGGATGATTTTGAAGTCGATGAGGCTCCTGAGTCATTTGATGCAGTGGAATCAGACAGTGGAGAAGGCTTGGGCAAACAGGTCCCGGCTGAACGTTTCAATGGTTTAATGTCGAAGTTCAATAAGACGCAGGAGCAACTTGACGCTGAGCGTGAGTATCGTCTGCAACTTGAGGACCGGCTGAATCAGATTGAGGCAGCAAGTATTGACATTAACCCAAAGGAGAATACCGTGACTGACGTCACTAATTTGCAGTCGCAGGTTGAAGCACTTACGCAGATGCTTGCTCGGCAACAGGTAGAAAGCGTTCGTCGTGACGTTTTGACTGAGTTTCCAGATATCGCTCCGTTTGTTGATTTGATTGAAGCGCCGGACCCGGAGTCTTTCCGCAGTCTTGCTTCTACGCTTAACGAGCGGGTGCAGGTTTTGAAAGTTTCTGATGGCGCAACGATGGTTACGCCTAATGACATTATTGAAGCAGTTGACTCGGTTGGTGCCGTGTCTTCTGCGCCTGAAGTTGATGTGCCTGTCTTTGGTGGCGGGTCTGGTGCTATGGCTCCAGCGGAAGGGTCGGAAGACCGTATCTCTGATGCTATTAAGAACCGTGACTTTGGGGCGTTTATGCGAGCGAAGACGGAACAAACCTCTTCGGAACTAGAACTCTAAAAGGAGTAAATTATTATGCCGTACCGTAGCGAAGCAGTTGCAACATTTAATCAGACCGTTGGCGTCAAGCAGGATATGGATGAGGCAATCCGTATTCTTTCGCCTTCAGATACCCCTCTTCAGCAACTCCTCCCGACCGTCTCAACGAATGAGATTAAGGTTGAGTGGATGGAAGAAGAACTTATGCCTCAGGCTGTCGTGAACTCGGCTCAGTCTGGTACTGGTCCTTGGACGCTTACGACCACTGACACTTCGGAACTTCGTGTTAACGATATTCTTGGTGTCCGTGATGGTGCTTCCAGCGCTCTCCAGTACACTGTTTCCAGCATTACCAATCCCACGACTTATGTCGTTGCTGGTTTTGCAGGCAACACGACTGCTCCCGGCGCTACTTCAACTCTCGAACTGATTGGTCAGTACGTTGTTGAAGGTTCCGACCCCGGAGCCCCTCGTTCGACTGAACGAGTTGCGAAGTTCAACTACACGCAGATTGCTCAAGAAGCAGTGCAGGCGACCCGTACGGCACGTAACCGTGGCGCACGTGGCGGTCTGTTCGGTGGCGAGGACCCGTACATTCATGAACTTGGTAAGAAGTTCAAGGAACTTGCGGTTCGTTTCGAGCGTTCAATGATTCACGGTCAGCGTGCAATCTCTGGTGACAGCAAGCAGCGTTTCATGGGTGGTCTTTTCTACTACATCACCTCAAACTCTGTTTCCGGTGTTAAGGCTAACACGAAGACGCTTCTTAACGATGCCATTCGTAAGGCTTATGACAATGGTTCGACCCCTGAGGTTCTGATGGTTTCGCCTTCGGTGAAGTCGCAGATTTCGACGCTCAACACCAACTACCTCAATGTTTCTCGTAGCGAGACCATTGCTGGTGAGAAGGTTGACACGTTCATGTCGGACTTTGGTGAAGTTAAGGTTATCGCTAACCGTCACTTCCCGAAGACCCGTGGTGTGGTTCTTTCCACTTCAGGCAATGACCATGCTATCGTGAACTTCGACCCATACACCCATGAACTGCTTGCCAAGACTGGCGATGCGGACAAGGGCGAGATTGTGGCCGAGAAGTCGCTTAAGGTGAAGAACGAAAAGGGCGCTGTCCTTTTCACCATCACTGACGTTTGACTTTAACGTTTGCTGGTTTTGCCCTCGGCCCTGTTATTCGGGGTCGGGGGCATTGCCCTTTAAGGAGAGATTATGGCTAGTCCCGCATGGCAGCGTAAAGAGGGTAAGAACCCTAAGGGTGGTTTGAATGCGAAGGGACGTGCTTCATATAAGGCGCAGACTGGTGGCACGTTGCGTGCTCCTGTGAAGTCTGGTGATAATCCTAGGCGTGCGTCGTTTTTGGCTCGGATGGGTAATATGCCGGGGCCGGAGTATGATGAGAAGGGTCGTCCTACTCGCCTGTTGTTGTCGTTGCGTGTTTGGGGTGCGTCGTCTAAGGCCGACGCTAGGCGTAAGGCTGCCGCTATTTCTAAGCGTCTTGAGAATAAGAAGAAGGGGAAGTGATGGCTTCTAAAAAGGATTCTGTTAAGCATCCGGGTTTTAAGTCTGTGCAGAAGAAGATTGCTCGTAAGCAGGGTATTAGTATGGATGCTGCTGGCGCTATTTTGGCGTCGTCTGCTCGTAATGCGTCTACGTCTGCCAAGAAGGCTAATCCCCGTTTGAAGCGTGTAAAGGGTTACTAATTAATTTTCACCGAAGCAAGGAGTAGGTGTGGCTGTTTTAACGATTAATACTGTTGATGTTGTGGGGGAATCTGTCCCTCTTTTGGTTACTATTACTTTAACTGACATTTATAAGAACACTGTAGGGGCATTTACGACTACGAGTGTTTTGGCGTCGTCTTATGGCGGTTACACTGATTCGTCAGGTAATTTGTCTGTTGACCTTATTCCTAATTCTGAGATTACGTCCCCGTTGAATACGGTGTATTTGGTGGATGTTGCTGGGTTTGAGTATTTGATTATCAAGAATGGCGACCCGCAAACGCTTTTTGAAGCGCTGGCGGCAACGCCTGAGGACTTGACGGCTGGGGTTGTATTGCAAGGCTCTCAGGGCATTGCGGGAACTTTGGTGCGTTATGGAGTTATTGCGCCAACTGCGGGTGTCGGCAATAATGGTGATTTCTATATTAACACGGCTACGTCTATGCTTTATGGGCCGAAGGCTGCTGGAGCGTGGCCTGCAGGTGTTTCTTTGATTGGTCCTACAGGACCTGCAGGGGCTACTGGCGCTACCGGTCCTACCGGTGCGACTGGCGCTACAGGCTCGGTTGGCGCAACTGGAGCGACGGGTGCTGCCGGGATTGATGGTAGGACTGTGTTGTCTGGCGCTGGTGTTCCGTCTGCTGGCACTGGCAACAATGGTGACTTTTACATTAATACTGTCAACTGGAGTCTGTACTTTAAGGCGTCTGGGACTTGGAGTTTTCAGACTAGCCTGATTGGGGCTACCGGTGCTACCGGTGCTACTGGTGCGGATGGTCGTACTATTCTTTCTGGAACGTCTGCTCCTACTTCGGGTGCTGGTAATGATGGCGATTTCTTTATTAACACTACATCGTCTATTCTGTACGGTCCTAAGGCTGGAGGGTCTTGGCCTGCCGGTGTGACTTTGGTAGGCCCTACGGGCGCTACAGGGGCCACTGGTGCCACTGGAGCAGCGGGTCCCACTGGTCCTGCTGGACCAATTGGTCTGACCGGAGCCACGGGGGATGTTGGGGCAACCGGGGCGATGGGTCCGGCTGGACCTACTGGCGCTACTGGTGCCACAGGGGCCACTGGTCCTGCTGGAAGTATTGGTACTGTAACTTTAGATGATTTGTCTGACGTAGTTATTGCAACACCTGAAGAGTTCCAAAGTCTTGTTTATGACGGAACCAGTTGGGTCAACAAACATGCAAGTGTTGTTACCTATGCTCGTAATGTTGAAGCGACTACGCTCACTACCGGTACTGTTGTTTATCTGTTTGGTGCTACTGGTGACCATACGACGGTTAAGCGTGCTGATAACACCAGTGACACTACTTCTTCTAAGACGGTTGGTATTGTTGGGGCAAACATTACTGCATCTGATAATGGTCCTATTATTACTCGTGGTTATGTTGACGGCATTGATTTGAGTGTTGGTTATAGTCCGGGTGACGTGTTGTGGCTTGGCACTAACGGCAATTTTACGAAGACGAAACCGTCCGCTCCTGACCATTTGGTGTTTGTTGGCGTTGCGGTGCGTTGCACTAGCAACGGTATTGTTTATGTTGCTACTCAGAACGGCTATGAACTGGATGAGTTACATAACGTGTCGTTGCCGTCACCGGCTACAGGTGATTTCTTAAAGTACAATGGCACGCTTTGGGTTGCTGATGATGTAGATTTGGGTACTGATACAAATGGTGATTATGTCGCTGGCGTCACTGGCGGTACCGGCGTTACGGTTACTGGTGGTACTGGTGAGGGTTCTACGCCTTCGATTGCTATTGGGCAATCGGTTGCTACGTCTGCTAATCCATCATTTAATACGATTGCTAGCACTGTGGCTACTGGTACTGCACCTTTGACTGTTGCTTCGCAGACTGTTGTCACTAATCTTAATGCTGATTTACTTGATGGTCAGTCAGGTTCGTTTTATCAAAGCGCAGCAAATATTAATGCCGGCACATTGGCTATTGCCCGTGGTGGCACAAATTCTTCGGCTACTCCCACTGCTGGTGGTATCGACTATGGTACTGGCACCGCTCATGCGTTTACTGCTGCTGGCACGAGTGGTCAGGTGTTACGTTCCAATGGTGCATCAGCACCTACATGGGCTACTGCTTATTACTCTTACAGCACTACCGCTCCATCATCCCCAACTATCGGACAGACTTATTATGAAACCGATACTGGTGAATTGCTTGTCTATTATGGGGCAACTACTGGTTGGAAACCTCCTTGGGATTTGCCTTGGGGACTAATGCTGCTAGTAACTGATAATACTAATAGAACTTATAGTACAACCGGTGCAACAATGACAGGGTTTACTGGTTCTGTTGCTACTATTGCTGGTAGGAGATACAAAATTTCTATTACTTGCAGAGCGTACAATACAGGTGGCGCAGCATTTTTTACTTTGCAACCAAGAGTTGATGGTGTAGGTCAAAATAACCATACGGGATATTCTGTATCTGCCAGCCTTGACCAATCATATAGTTTTGTTGATACATACGCTGAAAACACTACGTCTTCTAGGACTTTTTCAATGTTTGCTCAAGCAGGCTCAGGAACACTTACAATTTCAAGCGCTTTCGGTAAAGCCGTGTTTTTAGTTGAAGATATCGGTCCTGTCGGAAATCCACCAGCATCTTAATATTAATACTACCGAAGTAAGGAGTAGGTAATGGCAACACGACTACAATATAGAACAAGCCTGAAAGACAAACTTACTGCACTCATCGACTCAGATGCGGCAGACTTTGACTTTTCAGACACAGAATACAACATTTATTTGGAACTTGCGGTAGCCCGCCTGTTCCCAAGCATTTATTCACGCAAAACACAAAATAATCTTGCCACTTCACAGTACGGCACTCAAGGCGGTATGGCCCGTGTCAGCGGTGTTACTAAACCTGAGCGTGTGTTTATGGTAGAAGATGCTGCTGAGCGTACTCCGATTGCTGGTTGGCAGGCACGTCCCGGCACAAATGAAATCCTTGGTATCCCCGCAGACATTGCTACAGTAAATGTGCATTACTTTGATGCGGTGACGTTGCCAGCAAATGACATTACTGATGTTGGTATCGGTGATGAGTATTTGCCTCTTGTTGTTCAGGGTGCTTTGATTGAAGCGTTGGAAACGATTCAGGAGATTCCTGCACGTAACATGCAGATGGCTATGCCTACGATGTCTTCTATCTTGGACCGTATTATTGCCCGTTATGACCGTCTGAAGGAACAGATGGCTATGAGTCTTCCGGTGGTGTCACTATGAGTTATACTAGAACACAGTTGCGTGCTGCTTTGGAGAATCGTTTGAATGCTGTTTCGACTGTGTGGTCGTCTGGCGATTTGAATGGTTTCATTGATGATGCTATTGAAGGTTTGTATCCTTCGTTTTATAAACGTAATGTCCAGACTACAACTGCTGGCACTGGTCCTTCTCAGACTTTACCTGCGGGCGCTCGTAACCTGTATATGGTTGGTTTGCAGCGTGTCGGTTCTAACCGAGTCCGTCCTTTGCGTAATTGGGTTGAAGGTCAGAGTACGGCTATTGTTCCAAAGTCTAACATTGCTGGTGCTACGTTGGTTTGGGCGTGGACGAGTGGTTGGACTGCTCCGGCTACGGACCTTGTGGCTATGGATATTGTTCCTGAGGCACGAGAAGTTTTGCTTCTTCGTGCTGAGATTGCAGCGTTTGAAGAGTTGCTGTCTGGGAAGTTGCAGGCTGGCGGTTATGGGGCTGTTCAGTTGCGTCAGATGATTACGGAGGATGAAGTGGTTAATGCGTTGCAGGCGAAGCATGCTTCGTTGCAGGACCGTTTGGACCGTGTTGTTCCGTTGCCGGAGGTGTTGCGATGACTACATCATTTGGTCCGGTTCGTGAGGTCATGTTTGCTCCTACTTCAGATGTTACGGATGTTAACACGTTTTTGATTAGGGATGACGCTTACGCTAAGTCTTCTGCCGTTTTGGGGCGTACCCTTAGGCTTGGTGACCCGATTGACACGGGTGTCGTTTCTGCCGCTTATCAAACTTCTTGGACTGGCGGTCGTGACCAAACAAGTTTTAGTGATACGTCAATGTTTTTGGATTCGACTTTGGACACGACTGACCCTTCTGGTCGCATCAAAATGTGGCCGGGGATTACTCCGATTGGTAGGGGGGGTGCGGAGTTTGCTACATCAATCATTTCTTCATCTAAAGGAACAAATTTTACTAATAACTCTATTGTTTTTTCGATGAATAGTGGCAACGTTTTTCAGGCTTTAGTAGATACTCCATTTACTCAGACCGGTTTGACAAATTTCTCCCCTGATGTCCCTACCGTTATGTGCCAGTTAGACCAGACTGGAAGCAATGCCTCTGAATGGATTGCTATCGGTTTCACAAATGGCAACTATAAGATTGTGCAAACCACTAGCGGAACCGTACAGGACCGTTCACATCCCGACCCAGCAAAACGTGCTAAAGTTTTAGATATTGTTTCATATAGACGCAAAATGGCTGTTATGATGGGTACTGTTTTGTGGACTGTAGATTATAATGGAACTTCTGTGGTTTGGACAGAAGTTGTTTCTTTCAATCAAGCAACAGCCGAGGCTGCTTCTCTTGCAGTTGTTGGTGACACTCTTTACATTCTTATTTCATATCGTGGCGGGCGTTGTGCGCTGTTCGCTTCAGACGGCACTAGCGGAGCAACTTTGCTTTACACATTTGAAAATTCTTACCCTGTAAAACTTCATTCTTTTAAGGGTGGACTGTATATTCATGTTAATGAGTTTGCTTTTACTCAGGATAGTATCGCTATTAGTAAATTAAATACTGCTTTGTATTCATATTCTGGCGGGTCTATGCGTAAACTTTACTCGCGTTCTGATTCATTTCAATATTTTATCAACGCCACAAGCAATGGTCCTTCTTGTGTTTGGAATGATTATATTGCCTTATCTTATTATTCTTTACCTAAAACTTTTAACTCAACCACTGAAGACAGGACTGTAGGGTTTTTGCTTTATGACCCTGTTAACGATTCGTTTCATGCGGGTCCTTCGTTGAAAGGTTTGCCGGCTAATACCACCATAAAGGCAATGAATCAATCTAATGGTGCTTTGTACTTTAATATGACCGATGGTGTTGATAATGTTTTGTGTGCAACCAACCGAAATAAAATTGTTAGTAAATGGGGTTGGGGTGGGTCGTACCCCATCAGCCTTGGCATTAAAACTACTTCACAGAAGCATAAATTAATTTCTTCAAGTTTTGATGCTGGTTTTCCTGACCAACAAAAAACTTGGCTTAGGGTAAATATTAAACACAATTTACAGCAGGGTACGTCGCCAGTGATTGCCGATAATATACCAACAATGAATGTTTATGTTCGCACATCTAGCAATGATTATGATTCTACAGAATATTTAATTGGAACATATTCACCCGGAGTTTCTGATTCTGGATGGCGTACAACTTCTTTTGATATCGCTTGGACTGGTACTAAGTTTCCAAAATCTAATCAATTACGTTATGTTGTTGAGTTGGCTATTCCTTTTAATCCAGCGAATGAAGATGGTGCGATTTTTGTTGAAAGAGCAATCATTGATAGCGTCTCTGTTGAATACATGCTCGTTGCGACACCCAAGAAGGTGTGGCGTGCTCGTGTTCTCTGTGAGGACGAACAACTTAAACTTAGCAATACTGCTAACGTGCTGAACACACGGCAGGAGTTGGTTGATAAGTTGTTTGAATATTGGGAGAATGGTCAGCCGTTGTATTATTGGGATGCTTCATCTTCGACCGTTACACCATCTTCAGTTAATTATGACCATATTGTCATGATTACTGATATTGGTGAGAACAGTTACCGTATTGACAGTAATGGAGAGGAAGTTAATTCTGAGGTGTCCCTCACAATGTATGAGGTGGCTTAATGCGTGATGCTGAAGGCTATGTTAGGAAACCGGGGCGCACTCAGCGTCCCCGGTCCTATCAGTTTGTTAATCCGTATCCTCAGATGTCTGAGCCTGAGGCTCGTGTTTTTCTTTTCCTAAAGGGTCTTGGTGTTCCGTTTTCTTGGCGGCAGTTTGATGGCAAAGCGTATGCCCCACAGTTTTCCGAGTTCATGCCTTCGTTTGTTCCTGAGTTTACGTTGACTGAATACAGGATTGTTATTCTCACTATCGGTTCTTATTGGGGGACACTGCCGGGGATTTTAGATAACAACGGTTTGGCTGCTGCTTTTTTGGAGGCTGACGGTTGGAAGGTTGCGTTGCTTTGGGAGCAAGAAATTCGCAACGATGTTGCTAAAGCAATTTTAGATAAGTTGCCTCAATTGGGTGTTCCTACCATTAAGGGTGGTCCTAAGAACTTTCCTGAGGATTATGATAAAACATATATGGAGCGTAGGCGGGAACAGATTCGGTCAGTTAACTTTAGTAAGCGAAAGTTTTTTGATGAGAATAAAAAGTGGGATGATTGGGATGGGAAACGTAAACCTAAGCGTGGGGACCGGAGGCGTTCTGCTAGAATAGAACGTGAGGTTAAACCGCAGGAAACCCCCTCTGTGGGGGGTTCCCGTTTGCGTGGCACCTTTAATTTTAACTTCAATAAATCCAAGTATAAAACTGCTAGGTCTACACGGTTCTCTGAACCGCTGTACCGTAAACAACCTGAGAAGGGTCAACAATGATTGTTATTGCTTCTGTTATTCTTGCTGCTGCGATTGTGTTTGCTGCGGTGTGGCTAGAGAAAGGCTTGTCCAAGGTTTCTCGTATGCTAGTTACGGCCGATGAGACAGAGTTTGTTTCGTTGGACAAACTGATGGCAGAGCAATACCCTGAGCAGTTTTCTACGCTGCCTCAGGATATGCTCTTGGAAGACGATTTCAGTCTGCTTGACTGAGCGCTTGCTCTGCTAGGATGGTGAGTTGCAGTAGGATTTCTGGACTGAAGTTCACCATTGCTTCTGCGTCGGTTTTCTGCTCATAGGTTGCTACGATGTAGTTGAACTTGTTGAGCAGTTGACCGTTGCCGTTGTGCCACCAAAAGTCGGAGAGTGATGAGTCTGCGATGACTTGCAGTTCTTTGACTCGTTCTAGGGTGAGTGGTTCTGGCATGATGATTTTGGTTTCGCCGGTTTCTAGGCTTGCTGTTGCAAACTTTTTGCCGTTGGCTGTCATTCTAATGTCTCCCATTGGGTTTCGGCTTTAACTATTCGGAGGTCTCCGAAGTTATATTTGTTCCATGCAGCCGCCACTTTTTTGGCGGCTGTTTTGGATGTGTGGACTCTAACCCATGTTTTTGCTTTGTTGGTTTGTGGGTCTCGTCCTTTGAGGATTACGGCGTAGATTTCTTTTGGTACTCGTGATGCGTCGTCGTGTGAGTGATAGTAGTCGTCACTCAATCGTCGCTCCGATACCATTCTAGCCATTCTTCAAAGTAGGTTTGCCATTTCTTAGAAGACGCATCTGGTTCTTCGTTGTACTTTTCGATGTAGTCGTCCCACGCCATTTCTGCTTCTGCGTCGGTGTATTCTTCGTCATCTGGTTCGTACCACCATGATGGGCGTTCAATCGGTCGGGTTGTAGGCATATTGTTCCTCCAATGCTTTGAGTGCGGCTACGTGGAGGGGATGTCCCCCTCCGATGTGAAAGGTTTTGCTGAAGCCTGTGCATTCTGCTAATGCTAGGGCTTCTTCGTATGCGATTGTGATGGTTACCGGGTCTGACCAGTGTATTTCAGTCGTTGGCTTCGTCCCAGAGTGCGTGTTGCATTGCGTTTCGGACATGCTGTTTCTCCTCTATGTCTAGTGCTGACCAGTGGTTTTTGAGTTTACGGACAATACCTACTGGCAGTAGGATTGTCACAATTTGTTGGTCTGGCATGCGATAGTTGTTAGTCATCTTGTTTCATCCAAGTTTCTCGTGAGCCGCTTTTGCGGCTGCATGTTGTACAAAGGACTGCTGTTAATCTGATTGGTGAATGGTAGGTTGCACCGCATTTGGTGCATTTCCAATGTTTTGCTGTTGCTTCCATTTGGCTCCCCTCTATGGTATAGAATTTATTATACACATTTTTGATGGCTGTGTCAATTCGGCTCATTTGGCTCATCGCAAGCCAAGTTTCCTACTGCATCCCGGCCATGCTTTCCAGCCGGAGGTCGTGAGCACACGTTCAGCGACAATGATTTGTTGTTCACGGGAGGCTTCCCACGGATGGGTTGAAAACTCTTGGCCTCCGAAGGCTTTCCATGTGGACCATGAACTCATGTGTGCGAACTGTAGTCCTCCACCGTAACCGTTGCCGGTGTTGGCTGACCAGTTCCCTCCTGTTTCACATTGGGCGAGTTGGTCCCAAATGTCGGAGGTTGAGGTTTGAATTTCAGTGTTACGGTATTCCGGTACGGTCGGTGGCACGTACCTTGTGGTGCTTGTGGTTGTAGTGTTCAGGAATGATAGGTCGATGGTTGTTGTGGTTTCCGGAGGCAGCACTGTGGTGGGTGCTGCGGGGGTACTGCTTGGTAATCCACCTGCATCAGTGGATTGTAGGTGAACGGCTGGTGCTGTTAAAAACAACAAGATAAGAATCACCACTACGATTAAAGCCTTTTTAAGATTCATTCTTTCTCCATTTCATCATGTTGATAAAGTTGACAATCCACCACATAAACGACATGGCAATGAAACCGGGTTTGCTGTATATGATGGCATATATAAACCAAGGTACGGAGTGAGCGAGGATAATCGCCCATCCGTACCATTTACGGTTTCCTACTAGCCATGTGCCTGTTAGTCCTATTGTTTCAAAGAACAGTAGAACCCAAGTCCATGTATTTTCAGACATTGCGTTTCTTACGCATTTCGTTTCCTACATCCATAACTGCGTGGATGTGGGTGGTTAGGAACTCAATGAATTCTTGTCGGGACTCTTCACTTCCCATGTGGAAAGCCTTGCCGACAAGTGTATCCCATTTGTGTGTGTTAACGTATTCAGTGATTACTGCGTGTACGCTGGGATTCACGTTCTTCTTTGCGTCTTTTCGCTCTCGCATAGGCTGTTTCTCCTGCTCTGAATCCTGAGAACCATCTGCTGTCGTCACCAAATGTGAATGCTGTTTCGATGCGGTCGCCTTCTTCACGGCATTCTTTCGCTACTGGACACTGGTTGCAAACTTTGGTGAGTTCGTTACGGAGTTCAGTTGGGAATGATTTGCCTTGTTCGGGCGTATACACAAAGCGCCTGTCTCCACGACAGGCGGCATTCTCTAGGACGTACAGTTCCTTTCGGGATGGTTCTGCAAGTGTCGGTAATGTAATTTGCGGTACAGGGTCTTTATGCTTTTTTAGTTGCTTGTATTCCCTGTTCTGATTTTTCTTACACGTTTTGCATTGCCATGAAAGGTTCTCATATATTTTGAGTTTTCCAATGCCCATTGCTCTGCGTGTACGGATGACCGGGAAATCGGAAGGCGGCTGTTCAAGGCCGCACTTCCGACATTCCCTCAGTTCACTGCTCAGTTTTCGTCCTTGACGATTTCAACGACAGGGGCGGCAGGTGCGGCCTGCTGCTGAGCCTGAATCTCAGTGAGCAACTGGTTGACACCGTACTCAACTCCACGTTGGAAGTTTGCGTCAGCAGTGTTCTCCTGATATGCCGTGATATCCTTCAAGCCCTTGACTGCTGCGTGAATGATAGCGTTTGACTCTTCTGGCTTAAGGTTGATGCCGACACGCTTTGAGAGCGTTTCCAGCGAGGTCTGAGCGTACTCATACCTTGCGGGACCGTCCCAACCCAACTTGTCGCCGGCCTGTTCTGCTGCGGAAACAACATCAGCAGCGAAACCAATGACGGTGTTGAACTGTTGTGGCTTCAACTTGGTTTGAAGGTACTGTCGGGCAGCCACGGCGATTGCGCCGATGACTGCTGTGATTAGTGCAACAATATACTGTTCCATGTTTCTCCTAAAATTCTTCCAACCTGCGGGTGTGCGGGTCGAATCGTAGCGTGATTCCGTCTTCACAAAGTTCTGAAAACGGTCTGTTCTTTACAAGTTGCAGGATTGATTGTCCTCGTAGCCCATCGTATTCGGAACGCATCTTCCAATAATCTTCTGGGTTAGCGAAGGAGTATCTGTCCTTCTTATATTTGGGATTGCGGTCTGGTCGGTAAAGTCCAAATACCCAGTCTGCGTGTTGCTCTCCGGTGAAGACACCTGAGGATAGGGTGATGGGCATGTGTCCATCGTTGCGTACCCCACCTTCGCCTCCGCCACGTCCAACCTGTTGCAGTGCGATGACTGAGATGTTGTCGTGTTGGGCGAGTGAGTGGAGTTCGCTGATTGTTTTATCGTATCCACGGTAGTCCATTGCGTCAGCAAGTAGGCCCACATGGTCTACAAACACACGTACAGGTCGTGTACCTGTTGAGTCCTCAATATCGTTGAGCATAACCGAGATGTCTGCTATGGCGGGTCTTGAAGGGTTCACGAAATGTAGGTGTTGGTAAGTTTCTTGGAGTTGGTCTAGTGCTGCGACAAGTTCAAAGAATCGTGGGTCATCCGCCCCCCAGCGGAGGACTTCCTCGATTTCTCGTCCCGCAACTTCCAAGTCATATGTCATTGAGACTAGCCATTCGACCTGTCGCCGTGGTGTCATTTCCATGTTTACCACGAGCGTTGGGACTTCTGGTGTGTTCCTAATAACATTTAGGTACCATGTGGACTTTCCTGCTGATGACCTTGCCCACATTAGGGCGAGTTCACCAAGGCCAACGGACCCACACCTATCATCCACTGACCAGCCCGTACCGAAACGGGCGTGGTCGATGGATGCGTTTAGGCGAAGGTCCGCTGCTGCCAATCCAATACCGATTGGCGAAAGCACACCGGGCATGAATGCCGGTTGCTCTAGGATACTCAATTGGACAGGAACTCCCGAATCTTCGTCTTCACGAAGTCGTTGTTGGTGTTCTGTGATGCCCAATCAAGCCAGCCGGGGTCTTCCGAAGCGACCTGTGCAATGGTCTTGCCACGGTGCTTGCCGAACTTCAGGACGGTTGCACCTGCGGTGCCGCCACCTGAGGCCGAGAAGCCGCCTCCGTTAGACTGCGGGAATGGCTTTTCACCTGCTGGTGCTGCTTCACGTGCAATGTCTGCAACGGAAGCGGGTGCATCGAACGTCTGTACGATGGTTTCTGCTCCAGCGAGGGCAATTGAACCGCTAAAGATGTCGGTACGAATCTGCTCGTACAGTTCCTTGCTCCATTCCTGCGGACCAATGGCCGAGTAAATGGTGGCTGCTGCGGTTGCACTGTTCTGTGCGATGATGGCGTGGTCTTTACTGAAACTCAAGTTATTCTCCTATGTGGATTGAGTTAGTGTCGGAGCCGGGTGGGGAAGGGAGCGACAACACCCAACCCGGCCCGACTTAAACTAACTACGTGTTTTGATGATATAACAGACAACAAATATTTTTGTTGTTTTATTCCCGATTGGCGGAAATAAATTTCCAAGGTACCGGTGGGAGGGGCCAAACGGCATACATCCCTTCAGATACCTCCAGAAGCCCGTCTAAGGCTTTCGTGTGGTAGTAGCAGTAGATTGACCCCGGAAGGCGCTGTTCTTGGCAGTCGCCACGGATGAGGCCGAGGCAGGCACACCGGAGGTGTCCCTTCCTAATCCCGTTCCCGTAGGAGACTTCAATGTCGGAAAGATTACCTTCCCTAGCCGTCCAAGGTTTCTTCTTCTGCGTTGGGTTAACAAATTGTGTCAGAACATCTGACATTAGATTCCTTCCTTGTAGAAAGCGTCGATGCATTCTTTCTGCTTTGGGCAGTAAGCGCATAGAGGATGAGTCCATCCGGCAAACGCTTCTGGAATTGGAGGCATGTTGCCTGCTTCCAAAGCGTCTTTTGCTGCCGCATATTTTGTGGTGATGTATTCTGTGACACGTTCCTCCCCCCAAATGTCTGGAACACGTTGCTTCTTGGTTCCGTTGCCGTCAGCCTTTGGCACATCAATGGACCTAGTGCATGCAATTGGCTTGGGGCCTTTGTCGTCCATGTAGACTAGGACAAGTTCGTTCCAGATGGTTGGTCGGAATCGTGTGACGTTCTCACGAACGTTGGTGTTGACGAACCCGTCGATGTGTTCAAGTACCTGTGTTTCACGTGAAACATCTAGGAGGAAGTATTCTCCCTTGTACTCAACCCACCATGCGTTGTCAACTAGCCATCGGTTGACGTTCATCTGTGCTACGTGGTCTTCCCACGGATAGTTGAATCGTGGAACTTCCTTGGTAACCTTGTAGTCGTACAGGATTCCCATGCGTACGTCAAGTAGGTCGGGAGAACCTGTGAGTGGGCCTTGGTCGGTGATGAGTCCGTAGCGGGCTTCTTCGATGGAGCCGGGTGCTGCGAACTTTTCCAACTGTCCATGATACATTGTGCCACGGAAGGATGCCCAAATGGATTCGGGCTTTTCCGCATATTCCTCTGTGCGTTTGAAGAACTCGCTTCGCATACACTTTGAGGTTAGTGTGGTTGTTGAGATTCGGGAGCCACGGTCCTGAACTGTCGCATACATTGACGCAAGCAGTTCGTAGGTGAAGTGGCAGTCGTTTTCTCGTGTGTGAGCACAGTCAAGGCAGGTTGGGATTGTAACCTTGAACTTGGTGTCGCTTCGTCTGTGCTTTGGTGCTGCACAGTAAATTTCAGTCAACGGCATTTGGTTCCTCCATGCTGATAAAGCCCTTGTCGGTGACGGTAAGGTAGCCGTCAAGTAGGAGCGCTGATAGTGCGACTGATGAGATAGCAACTACCTGCTCTGCGAACATTGCGCCGGTCATTGGGAATCCCATGTTCATGACCATGCGTTCTGTGTGGTAGTCGATACGGTCCATGTATAGTCGTTGTGCTTCGTCATTCATTGTCATCCAGACGGCGGTTAGGTCACCGACCGTCTTTCCGAACTTGTCTTCTAGGTTATTGATATTCAATTGTTTCCTTTCACCACTAGGGTGGGGTTGTTGAGGGCGTCTGGATGGCGCAACGTGAGTCGCTTTCTGCCTTCCAGTGATGCGATGCTAATGATTTCTACTTCGATAGCATCGTTAAGTTTGATTGAGTCAAGAATGCCTGCTTTGGTTTTGCGACCGGAGACATGCCAACCTTGCTGGCAGGGGCCGGGGCAGAATCCTCGTAGCCAGTCGGCTCCACATCCTGCGGATTCGTATCGTCCGCTGAATGCTGCGCTGACTTTGGTTTCAACTTCTCGTTCGCCCATTGGCGGGTCGAACTTGTCGTTGGCTGCTAAGCATGATTCTAGGGCTTGTTGTTCTGTGAATCCGTGGCCGTTGAGGTAGAGTGCGAGGTGGAACATTGCGTTGTCTCGCATGCCGGAACCGACACCGTTGTGCATGATTTCGTCAATACATGCGAATGGTGATTTGGTTTCTTCTTCTCCGTCTCGTTCACGGCGTATCCTGTTGTGACGTACCGGTCCAACCGGTTCCCGGTCGGGAACAAGTTCTGCGTCTAACGGCCACACGTCTTCAATGTCTGTGGGCCAGTTTTCGTAGGCGACGGGGACGCTTCGGTTGCCGGATACTGCGTGAACTCCGAACGGGAGTTTCACTAGGTTTCCGAAACCTTCAGGGTCTACACGGTCTTGCTTTGGGAACACTTCAAGGGCTGTGGGCCATCCTTTTTCACCTGCAATTTCTTGCCACTTTCCCATGAAATCTGCTGCTATCCAACGTCGAACCTTTTCTGCCGGTACGGGTTCGGATAGAAACAACCATACGTGTGTTCCTTTGTTTCCGCTGAACTCTCGCATTAGCGACGGTGCTGGTTCGTCTGCGATGGCTCCCACAAGTTCTTGGACTAAACGACATAGTGTTGTTGCTGCTTCCTCGTCAAGAATGTCTAAGTCGAAAACGATGTTGGATACGGATTGGTTTGATGGGTCGATTGCGTATGTTCCGATGGACCATTCGCCGTTTAGGTGTCGCTGAACGTCAGCATTGTCCAAGGGTCGCCGCTCAGGAAAGTACATTCCTTTGGGTTGTTGGACTGCGAACACATCGTTGCGGTTGACGAACAGTGACCGGTAGAGGTCAATGTCAAACTGCACGTAGCATCCACCTTGCGGATTCACGGATACCATCTTCGTAACCTAGACGGTAGTCGGTTCCTGCTGAGTCTGTTGCCCGGTCAAGTAGGGCTGCATACAAATGACCTCGGACGTGTGCCGCAAGGGTTCGGGCAAGGTCTACGCCGTGGTCATTGTCTAATACTTCTTGGATGATTTGTTCAAGGGTTTTCAAGATTCGCTCCAATCTTTTCAATCAGGTTAATGTATGTGCCGATTTCCATTATAGCATAGCCTTCGGCGGTTGACTTACGTGGTCGTTTCAGAAAGACGACAGGGAATTCCTTCCCCGCATTTTTCGCTTCTGTCTTTGCTTCTTCGATAAATTGCGAGAGGTTAAACGATTTGACCGCTTTGCATTCAATCGTGAAAGGGCCTGTTCCGTGTAGGTCCCCACGGTCTTCTGCACCCCAAGCAGGAGAACGGATAGCGTCTGGATAAAGTCTTTTGATAAGTTCAAGTGTTTCTGTCTCCCATTTTGTTCCTTTCTGCTTCGATGGGTTACTCATTGTTCCAGCCTTTCAACAAGGCTTTGGTGACCATTTCTGTTGAGAACTCCATGAGTTCATAGTTTCTGTCAGTCAAAGCGTCATTTTCTGAGGTGGTGTATTGTGTGTTCGCTGAGTCTGAGGCAATCCTTGTGTCGATAAGGTTTTGCTCAGGCGATAGTAGCACATGTGCTAGTTCGTGTACAAGTGTTGCTTCTAGGAAGGCTTCTCCGAATCGGGCGGCTACTGGCAGGTACCATGTGATTGTCGCAGACAGGTATTGCCATGCGGCGGCAGTAGTTGCTGCTGTGCTGTAGTCGTTGTGTTCGTGTGTTGTTTCTACGAACACATGTTTGATGTCCCATTCGGATAGGCACAGTCGTTTCTTCCAAACCGGCGCGCGCTTCGTAATGAATTGTACGACAGGTTTGAATTGCGGTTCAGTTGTCATCCTCGTCCTCAACGTCGATTTCGTACCATTCTTCTTCGTTGTTGGCATTCCAGTCGGCAACAACTTGAGCGATGGTAGAGGCACCGGGCGTTGAGGCAACGATGTCAAGTTTTGCAAGTTCCAAGGCACCGATGATTGCTGTCACGGGTGCGTCGGACTCAACCCACATCAGCCATGAATTGTCACCTGTTGTGTCAATATATGTTAGGACGGTGACGACTCCGGTTGGGACTGCTCCTTCGGGGAGCATTAGGTCTACAAACTTTTTTTCCAGTGGGTTGAATTGCATGGTTTTCCTTTACAAGACGAATACACGAATGTTACATTGAGTTAAAAACTTTTTGATTTTAGGCCATTCTGCGTATGCGTCGTCTTTGGAACAAACAACTTTTGTTATTCCTGAGTTGGCTATCAGTTTGGCACACGTAAAGCAGGGTGGTCCGTTTACATAGAGTGTGGCTCCATCCCCGTTTGCACGTGCTGACCAATCTGAGTGAATAATTGCATTCGCTTCTGCATGAATTGCATTGCAGTTGTCGTAACTGCTGCCATGAGATACGCTGTCGGAAGCCCTTGGACATCCTCCATTGTTACAATGAACCTGCTTTGAGGGGACACCATTCCATCCTGTTCCAATGGTCATTCCTTTGTCGTCTAGGATGATTGCAAAGTATGCTCGCCGGGAACATGTTCGGAATGTTTCGGCGTTGTGTTTGCATACATCCAACCATTTAGAGTCATTCGGCAATGTTGTGTTCGCCTGCTGCTGATTCAATGACTCGCTGATATTCCTGAGCCATTTCGTAAGCATTCAGTAGGACTTTGATGATGTCGCTTGAAACGTTCACGGTGTCGTATTCGTCAGCAAGCATTGCTAGTTCTTCTAATGTCATTTTCCCTCCTTCATTGAGGAAACGTAGTCGATGAGAGGTTTGTAATGCTCTGAAGCGATTCGGGCAGCGACGGTGAGCATATGCAATTGCCCTCCGGTTAGGAGTTGCGGCTCGCCGCCGCTGATTCCCTGAATCATTTCGTCTAGTAGACGATTATAGTCCTGTGTTCGCAAGTTTGTCCAATCCTCTGTTACGGCGCTTACGGACAGCATCCAATGTAACCTTGTCTCGTTCAGCGATTTCGGTGAGAGAGTCCCCGGACCAGAAATCTGAGAACCATCCTTCGAGTTCGTTTTCGCTGAGGTTATTGATTACGTTCAATAGTTCGTCATGCTGTAGATGGTCGAATAGTACGTCTTCTGCTGATGGCGACTGGAACCGGGGAGGTCGTTCTCCGGTGTAGTCTGCGAAGGGTTCGGTTGCGAACTCTCCGATTTGCTGCTCATTGTCTCCGTCGATGTATTCAAGTTCTTCAAGGGAAGACAGGTTATCAATCTCTGTTTTGCGGACACCTAAAGCGGCTTTCGCTTGCCATGTGCCACGTGTCACAGCATAGGCAAAGTTGCGTTGCGGGTCATCAGAAATCGAGGATTTCAGATTAACCCAATAGTCAATCAAGTCAAGCATTGCGGCAGACACGGCATCGTCAACGTCGAACTCACACATCTGAGGCCAACGGCGTGCGGTGTTGCGTGTAATAGAATTACGTACATCCTGCCAATTTCTTTCACCAAACAAATTATTAATGTCGCTCACTTTTAACTTCCTTTACATAGGAGGGACGTTTACACGTCCCGACGATTACTGGTACTCTTTACTCCGTGGTACTTCGGTGTTCACGCTCCCGGCCTGTGCCGGGTGCGTCTGCCCCTCACCCCCCTAC
>Ga0255112_1000143_pt1 | contig 20846 bp, 19 predicted proteins | sample Law_Yuk_RepB_8h_FD_188470 | JGI IMG/M metagenome (GOLD analysis project Ga0255112, IMG submission 188470) | Freshwater microbial communities from St. Lawrence River, New York, United States - Law_Yuk_RepB_8h | ecosystem: Environmental > Aquatic > Freshwater > River | place: USA: New York... | reverse complement strand
TGACTGGGCCGCGCAACCCCGAAAGTTCTTAGACCACTGTCGTTCGGTCGGTTCGGTGCAGACTCCGCAGTTTCCCAAAGACTTTGATGAATGGACTCGTGAATTGCGTCGGTTCAGACCAGTGCCAGCTGCTCAACGTTTTGCTCCACGTCCGTTGTTGCTGTTGCACGGTGATGATGACGAGAGTGTGCCAGCCACCGACACTCGACAGTTGGCCGAAGCACATGGCGCAGCCGAAATGCGAGTGCTTGAAGGTGCCGGGCACCGCATGCGCCACGACCCGCGGGCGATGGCAGTGTTGTTTGGCTGGTTAGATCGTCAGCGTTTAGACGAGGAATAGTTCAAGGAGCCGAAGCAAGTGCAACTTCGTTGATTTGATCAGCGAGCCACGTTTCAACAAAGAGCAAAGACATTTCTTGGCTCACATGAATTCCATCAGGTCTCCATTCGTTATGTGCTCGAATATATGTCGCGTAGTCGACAATCGTCATCCAGTCACGAGTTGAGGCAAGTTTTTCTGCAAGTTCGTTAAAAATCGTCAATCTTTGACTTGGCTGATAGCCAACATTTGCTGGAAGTGTGAGCCACATCACCCGATTGACCCCAGCGTTGTGAATACCATCAATGGCTTTTTCCATTTCGCCCAGCAGCCATGACTGATACTTTGGGTCCTCAATCGTGTACCAATCGGCACCAAGTGCCTCAACTTGTCGTCCTACAAGATCCCAGTTTCCGGTGAGGATGATTCCAATATCGATTGGCGCAAGCCTTTGAGTCTTGTCTATCCAATGTTGCGTTTTGCATTCTGCTTCAACGGGCCACACGACTTCATTCGGGTCATCGCCAGTTGCTGCAAACCCTCTCCGGACACCACCGTTGCCGATTGGGCAACCGAGCTTTGCGTAACCTCCGACAAACTTAAAGTTTGATTCAACCTGTCGCAGTCCGTCAACCAGCGAAACAGCCATGGAATCCCCAAAAATTGCTACTCGTGGTACATCCACATCAACCGGGCTGTCAACGGCATCTGTCAGGATCTGCAATTCATTCTGGAGTGTCTCAAAACTTTTCTCATCTATTGGTGGATTCATTCGCACCAGTATTTGAGTGATTGCAAAGAGTAGAACTAATGCTGTCGCCAGAATTAATTTGGTGTTGGGTAAGTATCGTGATTCTCGAAACGGACGTTCAATAAATCTGAAGAGCAGACTCGCCACGATTATTGAAACCGCAACTGAAAGCCAAGTTTGCATCTCTGGCCAGATGCCGCTCCAGATCAAGATAATTCGTATCGGGAAATGAACGAGATACAGACTGTACGAAATGCGGCCAAGCCAAGTTAAGGGTTGTAAAGAAAAGACTGCAGATGCAACTTTTCCAAAAGAAGCGCCGATGATCAGAAGAGCTGAAAGAATTGAGATCAGTACCAGACCACCATGCGCGTAGGCCGATGTTTGCATGCTGGATTTCAAAGTGAGTGTGGTCAGCGTTGCAAAGGCCAAAAATGCCAACAAACTTGCCAGATGATCAAGAATAGGTTTGCTTGTTAGGCGTTTGATGGGTTTGATGACAAATGCGAGCAGGCAACCAACAGAAATTTCGGCCGACCTCGTGATGGTTGATGAGTAAACAAAAGTCAAGCTGGACGAGTTTGTTGCAACAACGATGGCAACGATAAGGATCGTGACAAAGAGAGATATTTGAATTAACTTTCGGCCGCGTGAAATCAGAAAAATCAATGGAGCAATCACATAGAACTGCGCCTCAATTGATAGCGACCAAAAATGTCCAAAAATTGAAGGCAAACTTTGTCCGTAGACGGTGCCAGTTGTGATCACTCGCCAGTTGTAGTACTGGAAAAACGCAGCAAAACTGTCGCTTGCCATTGTGCGGCTGGCCCAACCAGCAATGAGCGAATATAGAAGCGTTACAGCGAGCACCAGTGTTGCGGCTGGCCACAAACGGCGGAAACGTCTGACGAGAAAGTCGTAGACGTTAATATTCGATGACTTTTCGGAAAGTCGAATCAAACCGTTGGTGATGACAAATCCAGAAATCGTAAAGAAGACGGATACGCCCAAAAACCCGCCAGGCAATTGTTTCACCCAATAGTGGTAAGTCAATACTGCGATGATGCAGAGTCCACGCAGGCCTTCAACCCCGAGCCAGCGCTGACTTTCAATGTTGGATTTCTGACTCGTTTCCATTCGTCTCCCAAGACTTGGAATTGATAGTTGAAAACAGCGACTACACCGCTGACAGATCAGGTTTGACAGCCACGATGATTTGCGATTTAGGAATCAACGTGTCAAACATGGCTTTTATGTCTTCGCCGTTTGGTAAATCCAAGAGGTGGTTCCATGCTTTAGCCCAATCTTGAAGCAGCGGATCGTGGTGCGATAGTTCGGGGTTCACAGCTTCAAACGATTGGCCAGGCTGAGTGCCGAACTTTTGCCAATACATCGCGACAAAGAGAGTTGAAAAGGCTCCTGAACCACTTTCGGTCAAAATTGTGAGTCCCGATCGTTCAACCAAAGAAGAAAACTCTGTTTGAGAAAAGATTCGGATGTGATGAGGCTTCTCAAACATTTCACGAGGCGCAACCTTCTGCATCATTGATTCAGAGAACTGCCCAGGAACAGAAATCAAATAGATGCATCCGGGTCGACCTACTCGAAACAACTCAGCGACGACGAGTTCGGGATCGTCAACATGCTCCAAAACTTCAAGACAGAGAACCTTGGTGGCTGTACCCGTCGTGATTGGGAGTTGTTCGGCTGAGGCACTGACGAATGAAATATTTTCTGAGTTGGTGAATTGGGTCCGCGAGCGAACGGCTGAAAGTGCCGCAGCATCAATGTCTAGTGCGAAGATTTTGCCCGCGTAACGTTGACAGAATTCAAGGACCCCACCTGATCCGCAGCCGACATCGATGAGTAGATCCTCAGGACCAAGGTGAACGCCGGGGAACACCTCGTGAGTGTCGTTGCAGTAGAACCCTGCCAGCACGTCATCTCTCAATCCGACACGTTGAACTTCATTGAGATGAGACAGGCCAAGGTCAACGAGATCTGCTGTTTCTGGATCCCCAACATTTTGGCGTGGGTCATTCGGCAATGGGCCGTGATTGCTAGCTCGTTTTCTTCGATTAAGAAACACATTGCTCCAATCAAAACTGGTCCACACTATTTAAGACACTGTAAAATACACTGATAAGAATAGTTGGGCAGGTTGCCATGTTCGTGACTGCAGGGGATTGCCGTTGAAAGTTGTCGTCTATAGACCAGAGGCAGACCCTTCGTGGCCGCTTGCGCTCCAACTGTTGTTTGAAGACTTCTCGCGATTTGGCAGATGGTTGTTGCCGAGTCTTGAAGAATTGGGACTGCCCATAGAAGTAATCGAGACAAACGACAAAGTTGTAGAGCGCTTCAATGCTTCGGGATCCGAGGGCGAAACGACACTCTTGGTCTGCGTTTGTTTTCCACATCAAATTCCGCTTGAGGTCACCTGCCGAAAAATCGCTGTTTTGCCGCTGATGTTTGATACCTATTCGCGAAAGGCCGACTACGCATTGCCATTTGAAGAATGGCCGAAGTATCTGGGCTTGGTGGACGATGTCATTGTCCCGACAAAAGTTGTTGAAGAAAAGGTATTTAACCAAATTGGCGGGCGAGCTCGAGTACATCTCGTTGAACCACGCATATTGAGTGCGAAAGTGAGCGAGCTCGTCCTTGACGAAACCGATCGGCAGAAGAAGGCGACTTTCACTTGTACAACAGATATGTATCTGAGCACAGCTGATGGTGAATGGAACAGCGTCTACGAGCCGCCGGTCAATGTTGTTAATCGCTTTGCTCTGAGAGAGTTGGCGCAACCGATAGCCAGATGGTCGCTTGGCGATCCCGCTCAAAGCGGTGTTTGGCCAATCGGTTTTTACCCATCAGATTTGTGGGGGGCGTGGGCTGAACTAAAAAATTCATCCGTATTCTTGCCAGTTTTTGTTACCGGGCCGATCCACCTAGTGATTGAACTTCAAGGGTCTGGACAAAATATCGGTCGAGAAATCACTCTTCGCTTCGGGAATGAGGTGCGTCAAGTCGTGTTAACGGACTACTTAGAAGCAGTGCATTTTGAGTTTTGTCCGCAGGTACCCACCAGCCAACTTCATTTTGAAGGCTACGAACTTGACCCACATACCGACCGACGACAATTAGGGGTCGGGCTTTCATCGATAACAATGATCCGAACTACTCAATGGACAGGTTCGACTTTGAGTTGGTCAGTATCGGAAAAAGACACAACACAATTGTCAATGATTGGGTTTCACTTAGGTGACCAATGGGGCTCTTGGGCAAAGACCAAAGATGCATGCGTGCTGCTCCCGGTAGAGGTTTCGGGGCGAGTTCGGCTACTCATTAATCTCACGGGTTGCGGCGAAAACATTGGAAAAAGCCTGACGATCTCGGTCGGAGAGAAGTGCCTCTCTGCCACTCTTGAGTCAGACATCAAAGAACATTGCTTTGAATTTGAGGTTTCAACCCCGGTTGACCGCATTCGTTTTGATGGCTTTGATATTGATCACTCAGTCGAATTACGAGGTTTGGGCTTTGGCATTGAATCAATAAAGATCTGCCAGTTAGAGAATTCAATGAACTCCAATTTTGAGTGGTTGCCTCGCGAAGTTCGGGATGCAGATGTCGATCTACTCGGCTTCCATCCACCCGAGACTTGGGGGGCGTGGGCGAAGTCGAAAAATGCACAGATACTTTTTCCATCGCGGGTTAGCGGGCGGCAGTTGGTCTCAATTTCGTTAGTTGCCTCCGAAACGAATATTGGACGTTTGGTTAAAATTTGTTTAGGTACTGAAACCCGAGAAGTTCGGTTGCCATTGAAGTTGGAAGAATTCAAATTTGAATTTGACGTTACGGAACCAACAAATTCAATGAAAATTGAGGGTTACGACATTGACCGCGTAAGCGACGGACGTGGTTTGGGGATTGGGATTGGAAGTATTCAGGTCAAAAAGTTTGACAGTGTCTTCAAGAAGATACTCCGGAAGATAATCGGGAATAGGAAGACAACGAGTCCTGCAACCTTTCAAGCACCTAAAGATTTAAATGAAAATGCTGCAAGAGCGGAACTGGCACTTTCCGGCAAAGTCTTCATCTTGTTGGTTCGTCCTTCGGACCTTATTTCGAATAACTGGATTGAGATCATTAAGGATTTTGCATTGGTTTACGCCGACAATCCAAATGCACAATTAATTGTCGTTTGTCCAAGTAGTTGGATGACCACCTTTCTGCATCCGGTGAGCCAGTTCATTGACCGACTTTCTTCAAAAGTAGTTCTCATACATTTTGTTTTCCTTGATGCTCAAAGTGCCGAGTTTGCTGAGCTTTGCACGGGGTCAAATGTCATTCTTGTGAAACGAGAAGATGGATTAGATTTTGAGATTGAGGCTGCCGTGCGGTCAAAGATCAATTTTGTTGTGGGTCCTTCTCGACAAGCAAGTCCCGAAGAAGTGTCCAACGGGCCATCGATAGCTGTAACACTTTTGACGCAACCCGTTCAACTGGTGCCAGGCATGAAATCACCGGTCAAAGTTGGGTATTTTTACGATAATTCCTCATTGTGTAAGGGATTTGAAAAGGCCTCTGAACTGTCTCCTCTGGTAAGTGGAGATCAACATCAAATGAAGGAATTGTATTTTCTAGATCAACAATTGAAGTCAATTTTTGTGGGGACAGATCATGCCTGACAATCGAAAGTTTTATCTGTATTGCCGCCACAACAATGTTGATATCCGAAATGAATTGGGGACGCCCGATTACAGCTACAAGTTCGTTGAAAATTACTTTCGAGAAACTTTGACCAGTTTTGGCGATGTAGTTGAAGTATCCGAAAGTTCGGAATTGCCCAAAGATCTGAGTAACAGTGAATATCTGTTGGTCTTTGCCCCGCCTCATGAAGTGCCTAGAGAACATATTGCGGCAGCGATTCCGGTTTTTGCCTGGGAGTACAGCACAATTCCTAATGAAAAGTTGAATGATAACGATCTGTGGGACTGGCAAAATGTTTTGCAATCGTCACGTGGTGCAATTACCCATTCAAGTTTTACCGTTGAAGCATTAGAAGCAGCGAATGTATCTGTGCCGAAAATTGCTCTCTTCTCACCGTTGTTCGATGATTTTGAGCACCTCGCTAAGCAGGAAAAGCCCAGGCAATGGACGATTGATTGCGAAGGTTTGGTTTGGGACTCAGCGTCGCAATCTGATTCACAAACTATTTCCTTCCACGAAGTGACTTATTCCTATGTTTTTAACCCTGTTGATGGACGGAAGCGATGGGAAGAAGCGGTGAGCGGCTTCGTTTGGGCGCACCGTGACAATTCGAATGCAGCGCTCATTCTCAAATTGATCCATAAAGACCAAAAGAAGTCCATAGATCAAGTCCGTGAGTTTGTTCAACAATTGGGTGATATGAACTGCCGATTAGTGATCATCTGTGGCTTTTTGAGTTTCAACAATTATGAACAGTTGATTCAAGGATCAAGTTTTGTTGTCAATACCTCGTGTGGAGAAGGTCAGTGTTTGCCATTGATTGAGTTCATGAGCGCCGGGGTCCCTGCAGTTAGCCCTCGTCATACTGCAATGATTGATTACATCACTGATGAGAATTCATTTGTTGTGGACCATTCATGGAGTTGGGTGCCGTGGCCGAATGATCCCCGTTTGCGTTTCCGTTGCGTGAATTACCCGATCATTTGGGAGTCATTAGTCGACGCATTCGTCTCAAGTTATGAGACTGCTGCCAGAAATCACGAGCTTTACAAACGGATGAGTGATTCGGCGAATGAAACTATGAAACTAATTTGTTCAAAGTTGATTGTTTGGGAAAAATTAATCAGCTTTCTTGATGCGCTGGCTTAGGCCTCGCTAATAGACCAAAATGTCTCCAAAATCGACCGGACCTCGCATGAGGCCATCCCAAAATTCGGATAGCAACTTCAATGTTGTCGGCTCGGGGCTGGGCGAATTGAGATCAATATAGGTTGAATAATCAGACAAGCAGCCAATGAATTCAGCCATTGTGCAGTGTTCTGAAAGTCCGTTGGGCCAGAATTCCAAGACCATCGGCACTTTATTCCTAGTTGCTAGAGGAGCTCCATCAATAACGAACTTTTCAAATCCTTGTACATCGATGTAGACCAAATCAGTTTCAGGATTTAACTCTCCGACAACTGTGTCAAAACGCGATGATTTAACAGGCACCTGGGGACGAGTTCGAGTTGCACCAATTGTGGGAGCGATCCGGTGATCACCAAAATTCTCACTTGAGAGGTCTAGAAGTAATGTTTGGTCGTCGGTTGATCCCAACGCCATCTGAAATGTTTTCACACGATCCATGACGTCATTCATTGCTAGGTTTGCGTGAAGCATCGCGAAGTTGGTGGGTTCTGGCTCAATTGCTATCGCGTTATTTGCGAAACCACGTTTAACTGCGGGGATACAGATACTGCCGATATTGGCGCCGACATCAACTAAAGTTTGAATTGATTTTCGGTGCAACAATTGAAGTGCTAATTCAAACTTACGAAAGTCGTATTCCCCGTGAATAAATAAATCCTTGCCGATGGGATCATTTGTGTAAACAAGGTATTTCTCGGAGGCTGATACGTAGGCAAATCTTTCGCCAGATTTACAGATTTGACTCCATTCTTGTTCCCTTTTTTCTATTTCTGACTTGCGTCGTTGAGCCAAGAAAGTTTTGACCTTCAATCGATTTTCCTATCTTTGAAATGCCACCTGTATGCGCTGTTGATGATGTCTTCGTACGAACGTGTCGCGGTCCAACCGAGTGTGTGTTGAGCAAGGCTCGCATCGGCGTACACAATCGCCGGATCACCAAGTCGACGTGGTGCAAACACATGCGGCACTGGTTTGCCCGAAGCCTTTTCGGTCGCCTCAAGAATTTGCAACACTGAGGTGCCAACTCCGGTACCTAAGTTGACCGTGAGATTCGGCTGCGCATCGTTCAGGTAATCAACAGCCTTGGCATGCGCATCGGCGAGATCTTCAACATGGATGTAGTCGCGAACACCAGTGCCGTCTGGAGTGGGGTAGTCGTTGCCTAAGACATTGAGTGGTCCACTTGCGCCTAAGGCTGCCTTCATCACCAAGGGGATGAGGTTGGTTGTGATATCCCAATTTTCGCCAAGCACGCCATCACTGCTTGCGCCTGCAGCATTGAAGTAACGCAAGCTGACCCAACGCAGGCCGTGAGTGACGCCATACCAACTAATGATGCGTTCCATCATTGCTTTGGTTTCGGCATACACGTTCTCGGGTTTGATTGCTGCAGATTCGGTGATCGGTAACTGATCAGGGTTGCCATATACAGCTGCCGATGACGAGAAGACGATTTGTCGAACATTAGCCGCCAGCATTCCTTCAACGAGTCCAACAGTTCCTTCAACATTGTTTTGCCAATAAAGGTGGGGATGAGTCATTGACTCGCCAGCGCTCTTGTATGCAGCAAAGTGGATGACACTGTCGACATTGTGCTTACGGCAGATTGATTCAACTGCTGCACTGTCGCAAATATCGGCAACTTCAAGAGTGGCCCCAAGAAGGTTCTTTTCAGTTCCACGAACAAGTGAATCAAGAACTACTACGTCTCGATGTTGCGCTCGCAACAAGCGCAACGTGTGCGAGCCGATGTAACCGGCTCCGCCTGTAACAAGAATCGTCACGATATTCCTTCAACATCAATGAAGTATTTGATCATTCGTTGTAGGCCATCGCGAAGAGAAATATCAGGTTCCCAATTGAGTAGTTGCTTTGCCAATGTGATGTCTGGTTTGCGCTGCAGTGGGTCGCCTTCGCGCTCGGGTGGCAAGTCAACCGAAATGATTTCACTAGTTGAACCAGTGAGTTCGACAACGAGTTCAGCAAGTTCACGCATCGTGAATTCACTAGGGTTGCCAACGTTCACAGGAAGGTTGTATTCGCTGTCGAGTAAAGCCATCAGGCCACGGACTTCATCGCTTACATGACAGAACGAACGAGTTTGCGAACCGTCGCCGTGCAGCGTCAGCGACTCGCCCCGCAAGGCCTGCACAACAAATGTGTTGACCACCCGACCATCGTTGGGTCGCATGCGCTCGCCATAAGTATTGAAAATGCGCACGATACGAACTTCGACACCATGAACCCGGTGGTAGGCCATGGTGAGTGCTTCGCTAAAGCGCTTTGCTTCGTCGTAACAACTACGTGGGCCAATTGAAGAAACGTTGCCCCAATAGCTTTCGGGTTGTGGGTGCACCAGTGGGTCGCCGTAGACCTCGCTTGTTGATGTTAAGAAGAAGACTGCACCGTCGGCCTTGGCACGATCGAGCAAGTTGCGCGTGCCGGTGCTACCAACAGCAAGGATTTCAAGTGGCATAGTGGCGAAGTCGTTTGGCGATGCTGGGCTTGCGTAATCGAGAACTGCATCAAACTTTGCGGTAAGCGCTTGATGTGTGGGCCAGGGAACGGTGATGTCGTGATTGATCAGTGTGAACTTGGCATTGCTATTGAGGTGCGCAACGTTTTCGGGTCGACCTGTAGCGAAGTTGTCGATTGCGACGACTTCGTCGCCGCGGGCTAGTAGCGCATCGGCAATGTGAGAGCCGATGAAGCCTGCGCCACCGGCAAGAAGAATGCGCATGTCTAGCGACCAATTCCTTGGTAAGTAAAGCCGACCCGTTCCCAGTCTTTGCGATCCAGCAAGTTACGAGCGTCGATGATCTGCTTTCCATTCATGGTGGTAGCAATCGTCGTGGGTGAAATCCATTTGAAATCGTCCCATTCGGTGAGCACAAGTAACACGTTGGCACCAACTGTTACTTCAATCGGCGACAGAGAAATGTTCAAGTTCTCGGGTATTCCGGACTTGCTTTTCTCGACGGTGGGATCAAAGGCCTGCACTTTGAATCCGAGTGCAAGCAATCGCTTGATGATTTCTATTGATGGAGAATCGCGCAGGTCGTCGGTGCCGGCTTTGAAAGTTAAACCCCAGACCGCAATGGTCGTCTCGGTGGAATCACCATGTGCCGCCTGAACGACTTTTTGAACGACCCGTTCAAATTGTTGGTCGTTGACAGTGATGACACCCTTTAAGAGATCAAATGAATAGTCGGCGTCTTCGGCGATCTTGATGAGGGCTCGCGAATCTTTCGGGAAGCAACTGCCGCCCCAACCAGGTCCGGGGCGCAAGAAGTTTTCGCCAATGCGCTTGTCGCTCCCCATGCCAACGACAACATCGTTAATGTCGGCACCGACACCTTCGCAAATAGCGGCGATGGCATTGATGAATGACAATTTGGTTGCCAAGAAAGCGTTAGCTGCGTACTTGATGGTTTCGGCAGATGCCGGGTCGGTGATGATCACCCGTGTTGAGAGGCCGTCATATAACGAAGCAACTTTCATTGCAGCAGCTTGATCATCGCTACCAATGACGACACGGTCGGGCTTCAAGAAATCTTGAACTGCAGATCCTTCGCGCAAGAACTCGGGGTTTGACACAACCTTGACGTCGGGCCGCTTGAGCGCTCGCTCAACGACCTTGGTTGATCCGACAGGAACAGTCGACTTGTTGACGACGATCGCCTCGAAAGGAAGGACTGTGGCAATTTCTTCGGCCGCACGTTGTACATAGCTGAGGTCGGCCGAACCATCTTCGCCTTGCGGGGTGGGGACACAAAGAAACGCGATGTCACAAGATTTGGCTGCCTCAACAGAACCCACAACGAATGAAAGACGACCCGAAGCCATACCTTCAGCGACAAGTTCGGCTAAACCAAGTTCAACGATTGGAACGATCCCATCACGGAGTTTGGCTATTTTGACTGGGTCAATGTCGGCACAAATTACTTTGTGGCCTAAGCGCGCCAGGCAGGCGCCGGTGGTTAAACCGACATATCCGGTTCCGATGACAGCAATTTTCGATTCCACAGCAAAATCTTACCTTTATTGAGGTTTCACTATTGCCTCTTCCATAGGGTGCATCGTGATAGATAATTATTGAACAGAGATTTTGATTGTCTTTTAGTGAGCGTTCAAAAACAATTAATTGAGGAGGCGTATTGCCTCAGGGAAACGCATTGGCTAAATGAAAACGGTCCAATTGAGAGAGTTAGGCCCAATAACAGTGGCCTCGTTGGCTTCTGGTTTGATTTCTTATCTTTTCGTTTTTGTCGGCTCTCGTGTTCTGGAAGCCACTGCGATGTCTTCAATGCTGGCATTTTGGGCCCTTGCTAACACGCTTGTTCTGGCGTTTGCAATACCTTTAGAGACCATTGCCCCAAAATTCATTCTTCACCAAAAAACTTCCGATAGTGAATTATCTTTTGTGCTCCATGGAATAGTGATTGCAGGTTTTGTCCTAGCCGTTTTTCTTATGCTTTCAACATTTAGGGTGCATTCATACCTGCGGGGTTACGAGATAGTTGGATCGCTCTTCGTTCTTTCGTTAGGGCTTTGGGCTGGAGTGCGATCGGTGTATATCGGACGTGCCGATTTCAAAGGGTTTTTGCTGCTCTCACTGATTAACGCATCGGCCGCACTTGTTGGTTTGTTTGTTGCTTTTTTCCGTGAAAGTTCTGATCCCAAATTCATCTTGTTGCCAATTGTTGTCGGGAATTCGCTTGGTGGCTTATTTGGACTCGGCAGCATTATTTCTCGCCGGAGAACTGACAATCGCAGTTGGCGACTTGTTCTGAATCTAGGAAGGCCCACCTATCAAATGGCAGGGGCGTTGATTTTGGCGACTGGTGTTTCGCTAATGATGAACAATGGTGGGATTGCGCTGGCCCCGTTACTCGGAGCTTCGCCCGAATTTGTTATTACTTTCGCCGCGATAGTGAGCTTGGTCCAAGCACCGATGATGTTGCTCAACAACATTTCACCAATTGTGAATATCAGGATGACTCGCTTGGCTTCCGAAGGCGATGATGAGAAAGTATTTGCTCTTTACTATCGAATTTTGCTTCTATTTGTTGCCTTTGCTTGCGTTCTTCTTGGGTCCACTTTCTTGCTTAGTCCCTTAGGAATAGATCTATTTGTTGGTAGCCAATACCAAATGGAGCGAGTTATCGCAGTCTGCGTAGCAGCTGGCGTGTGTATTGACTGGCTAACGGTGATGCCACGGTTGTTAGGGCTAGCGCTCGGGCGGGCATCGCAAATTTGGAAAGTGTGGACCCTGGGTTTAATCGCTTACTTGGGGGTATTGCTCGTCCCAACTTCGGCATCGAGTCGCCTAATTGCCGCCCCTATTGTTGGGGGCTTAGTAATTCTCGCTTTTGGAACATATTCGATGAAAGCAACTTCTAGTAGTCAATAATTCCAAACTGTTGTTCACGCCCAAGGGCCCCATCAAAAGTACCTCGATAGAAAAACGAAGTCTGTGAGGCATACGCATTGATTGGACCCAAGCCGAAGAAATCGAGCCTTGAGAACCCCGCTTCCCTCAACAGTTTTAGCCCGGCAGCGTATTCTGATCTGTCTGAATTATCGAAGATGACAAATCCGGTTTCGGAAAGCATGGGGAGATAATCAGTGACGGCTGATGTGCGATCACCGGAATGATCAATAATGATGACATCGAATTTTCTTTTGTTGAGTTGTTGTCCGACTACATTGACGTTTGAGGGGCTTTCGACAATCATTTGCAGGTTGTCGCCGTGAATCTTTCCCTTGTCAGAAATTTTTGAAGCCCAGTTTTGATCACTTTCAATCGCAACGACTGAATTGCCACGATTAAGCCACCACAAAGTTGAATACCCCGACCCAAGTTCAAGTATTGATGAAGTTGTGGGTATGACTTGGTCAATGAAACTAATTGCCGAGTACGACCACCAGGGAACGAAATTCTCAAAGCTGATTGATTCTTTGCTTCTCCGCGACTTTTCCCAGTCTTGCTGTGCCAAAAAATGTGTTCGTAATGCATGCCAGGACTTAATTGAAATCAACGACTTTAGGACTTCTAGTGGATGGTTCGGTCTTGGATTAAGCGATGTCATTATGGCTTCCTAACGCAATTTGGTTCTGTCTCTCAGAAGCAATTTGATGAATGAATACTAGGGTTTTGGTTCAGTTGAACCTATTTTGGATGAGACGCCACTGCTTGCGTATCTCAAGAACAATAGATGAGGCAACGCCATCTATGATGCCAGAAGGATTTTCACGGAATACAGAAGATCCAGTCCAGTTATCTGCTTCAAGATCGGTAATTGTGAGATTGTCATTCTCAGAAAAGCTCAGGTTTTCAATTGGAAGATCTTTCCACCTCGGACTTCGAACAGTATGGGTGCCTTCATCAAATCCGGAATATGACAAAAGATTTCTATTTGGTGCCACTGTTGTTCCATTTTGTGACCACATAGATGAGATCCATCGATAAGCCCAACTTCCAATTCGGCCTGCTGCAGCATCGTGAAAATTGAGTTTCCAACGTAAGGCTGATGTCGTTGAACCAGTGATCTTGGCAATATCGCGCACGGATGACTCAAGTCCCCAAGTCAAATTTTCATCGTAATGTTTCCAGGCCCGTTCCCAGGTCGCCCAGGCGAATGACTCTGGATAACGCGAAAATCGGCTTCCTGTTTCTGACAACAGATTTTGTGGCGGGACAACGTTGTAACCCGAAACGTGCATCACTTTTTGTTCGTCTGCAAACTTTTGCAAATTAAAGTTTAAAAAATCTAGAAGCTGTGGACCGGGTACAGCGTCATCCTCAATGACTATGACTTTCCCATATTGGCTAATCGCCCAATTGACAGAATCTTGAACTGCGAGCCTGAGACCTATGTTCTCTGCTCTGAATCGAGTCTCAATTTTTACATCCCAATCAATACTTTGAATGACTTTTTGAGTTGCTAAAACTAAATCTTTATCGCCTGGCTTTGAGATTTTCGGACCGTCAACAGATACGAGCAAAACTGATGGTCGTAAAACTCGAATGCGTTGAATTAACTGACTGAGTTTTTCTGGTCGGTTATAGGCAAGTAGCAGAACCGGGGCAGACTCCATCGCCTTACCTTAGCGTTAGGCGCATTCCTGTTTCGCAATGATGAAATGCGCTATCGTCCAACCGATGGTTGATCAGACGGTATGCAAAATCTGTAACGCCAAAACCTCCGAACTCTTTGACTTTTTGCTGTTACAGCAACATCTTGCGAAATTGCGGCAATGTTCAAATTGTGGGTTTGAGTTCATCGAGAATCCGATTTGGTTGGCTGACTCATTCTTGAGCAGTCTGAATCAATTTGATGTTGGTTCTGCTGACCGGTCGTTGATTGTTGCTGGTTTCGTTCGGTCTCTTTTCAGTAGAAAACAAGCTTCCCGAGTAAAAGTCCTCGACTTCGGTGGCGGCGATGGATTGGCTACCCGCACTCTTCGAGACTCTGGGATTGATTGTCGGTGGGAAGATCCATATTGTCAGCCGGTTTTTGCTGTGGGGCCAGATCAGTCGGAAATACATCATTTTGATCTTGTGTTTATGAGCGAAGTTGCGCTGCACCTCACTGATCCATTGGAGATGATCAAGTCCTTGACGGCAAGGTCTGATCGACTTTTGATGACCGCTGTTGTTCCTCCCGAGAAAATTGGAACTGATTGGTGGTACCTCATGCCACAAACTGGTCAACACGTGGCCTTTTATCCAGTTGAAACCCTTCGATGGATCGCCAAACGTCTGTCTTTGCATCTTTTGACCGATGGTCGTTTTTTTCATCAGTTTTCTACATTGCGACCCAGCTTTCTTGAGCGGGTGATGTTCAAGGTTCCGCAACTCGCCATGCTTCGTTGGAAGTTGATGGAGATTGGTGACCTCGTTCGGCGGGGACTGGGTCGACATAAAGGTTTGACAGCTTCTGACCAAGACTCACTTGGCCGGAAGGTTTTGTAGATTGGAAAACAATGACTTCTCGATTGGTGTACACCGCAGCAGATTCAAATTATTTACTTCAGGCGAAAGTCTTCTTGCGGTCAATGAGTTATACGCAGATAGAGCCGACCCATCTGTTGGTGTTCGGATCTGGTTGGAATCAGACTCAACGTGACGAATTGGCAGCACATGCTTTCAATCATTTGTCTGTCGAAGTTCGTGATGTTGATCCAGAAAAACATCGGGATATTCGGCTGACAAATGGGTTTCCACTGGCTACCGCTTACAACATTTTGGCACCTCAGACTGAATTGCCAGTTGGCGTTCGTGCTGCATACTTTGATGCTGACATGGTCGTTCGCCGAGATCTCGGCGAACTGTTCGCGATGCCGATGAAATATGCCGTTGGCTCGGTGATTGATGCACATGTAGCTATGGTCGGTGGTCCTTCGATGTGGCGACCCTGGCGTGAAGAAAAGATTGATCCACGTTTGCCATACCTGAATACTGGTGCCTTGCTTATTGATGTGGATCGCTGGAATTCAGAACGGTTAACTCAACGGACGCTCGAATTTCTAGAGAAATACGATCTGCCTTGTGTTGATCAAGATGCAATTAACTTGGCATTAAGGGGCGAATTTGACTTGCTTCGGCCAGCATTTAATTCGATGCCTTACCACATCATGAAACTTCTTCGGACCGTCGATCTAGTTGAGAGCCTTGAAGACATTGAGGAAGCAATCACCGACCCTGTCGTTGTTCATTTTCACCGATCATTTTTGGGCAAACCATGGACTTACGGATCGACGCATCCGGCTCGAAAATTGTGGACGAACCTCGCCGATGAATGCGATTCCCAGTGGCGCAAGAAACTTGATCTCATGAGTTGGGCGCGTGGGTTTGCAGCAAATAAGGCAAAGATGTCAATACTTGATGATCGCGCGAGCAAAATGACAAAGCTCAACGTCGTTAAGGTGAAGGGCTGAACTCGATGATTGATCAAAGCGTTCCTACCATTGGGTCTTTCCCCGTGTTTATTGACCCGAGAGGTTCACTTGGAGTAACTGAATTTGGTCAGATTCCCTTTGTACCACAACGTATTTTTTGGATATTCGGAGTTGCAGAAGGTGAAACTCGCGCTAATCATGGACATAGAGAATGTGAACAACTCGTGTTTGTGCAGCAAGGTTCTATTGGTGCACTGACGATCAACCAACATGGAGTTAGGGCTGAGTGGAAACTCAATACTGGTGAGTGGCTCAATGTGCCGCCGCGTCATTGGCTACAACTCAATAACTTTGAGCAGGGGACTGTGCTCGGCGTGTTGGCAAGTTTGCCCTATGACCGTGCTGAGTACATTGACAACCCCGAGGATTTGTCGAGTTAGTTCAGCGTCTTTAGCGCATTGACAACCTGATCTATTTCAGCCTCGGTCATCGCGGGGAAGCATGGGAGAGTCAGTATTTGACGCTGAATGTTCTCGGTAGCTGGAAGGGTGACATCTGATGCTCTGTCTCGCCAAGCTGGTTGCAGGTAGTCGGCAATGGGGTAGTGGATTCCGGTTGCGACACCCAACTCTCCCAAAATGCTTTTATCGGAATCGCGTGTGCCAGTCAGCAGGATGGCGAGATGGCCGACGAAATTAGTTTGGTCACTCATAATCATTCGTCGAGGTCGCGAAAGCACCTCTTGGTAGCGCTGAATGATCTCTCGGCGCCTTAGATTCTGACTTTCGATGAACGGGAGTTGCCGAAGAAGTGCGGCGGCTTGAATCTCGTCAATTCGGGAGTTGACGCCATTTTCGAGATCAACTGAATAGCGATCACCCCAACCATATTGTGCAATTGACTGGACCCTTTGTGCGAGTTCTCGCCTTTGAGTTAGAACAGCACCAGCATCTCCAAATGCACCAAGATTTTTTGTCGGGTAGAAGCTGAATGTCGAGATATCACCAAATGTCCCGGCAGGCTGATCCCCAATTTTCGCACCGAACGATTGAGCGCAGTCCTCAATGAGGGGGACGTTGAACTCCTTGCAGACATTCGCAATTTCGACGACGTCACCGACGAGGCCATAGAGGTGAGTCAGGACCACTACTGAAATCTTTTCGACTATCAATGTATTCCTGAGTGAAATTGCTGACATTTGAGCAGTTTCGGTATCGACGTCGATGAACACCGGGGTCGCACCCAAACGAAACGTGGCACCTGTGGTGTAACCGCCAGCGTTGGCGACTGTGGCCACCTTTGAACCTTGGGTGACTCCAAGAGATGACAAAGCGATGAATAGGGCATCAGTGCCGTTGGCGACACAGGTGGCCACCGATGACGCAAACATTTCTCCCAATTGGGACTCAAGTTCTTTCGTGAACCGTCCCTTTAGGAACGAGCCAGACCTCAAAATCGCAGCAATATCGCTAACTACCAACGATTGAACAGATTGGTCAACTCGCGATAGATCATTCAAGGGAACTAGAGCCATGGTGGACTACCTTAGTGTGATATTTGAAGGAGTATTCGTGGACGTCAAACTGATAGGTGTCGTAATTCCTACGTTGGGCGACAGGCCCGAATATCTAGAAGAGTCAATTCTTTCAATTCGTCAAGCAGGCGATGCCCATATTTCTATTGTTCGGCCAGAAAAGGTGAGTGCTATTGATCAAGTGCTGATGGGCAAAGTTGATTCGATTGTTGATGACCCTGGTCGTGGTCTAGCTCACGCGATCAACACTGGAATGAGGAGTCTTCCAACAAATGTCAGGTACTCAACCTGGCTTGGCGACGACGATCGGCTGGTTCAAGGTTCGCTTCAAAAGGTATCTCATTACTTGGAAACGAATGCTGATGCAGCGTTTGTATTTGGTCAGTGTCAATACATCGATGCAACTGGCCAAAAGCTTTGGTTGAACAAAAGCGGAAAATGGACCGAACCGTTGATGCTGTGTGGACCGCAATTGATTCCCCAACCCGGCTCACTCTTTAGGCGCTCATCATTTGAACAAGTCGGTGGATTAGACGAAGGCTTGAAGTGGGCCTTTGACCTTGATCTCTTCTTGAAATTGAGGAAAGTAGGAAAGTTTGGGTTTTTGAATGAACCTCTGGCGGAGTTTCGTTGGCATGACGGTTCGTTGTCTGTCGGTTCGCGCCAAGGTTCGGTTGACGAGGCGAGCAAAGTTCGCCGTCGATATCTTCCAGTCGGAGTTCGGCAAGCGAGCGCCGTTTGGGAGCCAGTGCTCAGGAAGATCATCCTTTTTGCTGGTCAAAGAATGTCCAAGCGAATTCTGAAGAACTAGAAAACGCTCGGCGAAACAAAGTTGATTAGTGAGGTCCGTCAAGTTTTTGATGCACGTGGAGTATCGCGATCAGTATTGCTTTAACTGCCAATCGAGCGGCTTTGACGGGGTGCGCGGATGACTTGCCGTGTTCGCGTTCCATCAGTGGAGCTGGAATTTCTCTGATTCGATAACCCGCGCGACCAGATGAGACCAAGGCCTCGTAGGTGTCACCCAAGTAATAGGCAGGAAGTTTCTCTGCGAGTTCATTGAGCAATGGGACCGTGATAACACGGAAGCCGGACGTCGCATCAGTGATCAGAGTTTTACATGCGCGTGATGCAGATCGGCTGAGAATTCGCATGGCAAGACGTCGGATCAAAGAAAGTTCCATCTTTCCTTCATCGTTCAAAAATCTTGAACCGATGACCATATGAAAATTTCCTTCGGTCGCAGCAAGTATCAACGATTCAATGTGGTCAACCGGGTGCTGGCCGTCGGCATCGCATTGGACAACTGCGTCGTAGCCATGATGTACGGCGTACTTGAAGCCGCACCGTAGCGCACCCCCGACACCCAAATTGAAAGGTAATCGCATCGTAATTGCGCCACTCTGTCTAGCGATGAAAGAGGTCTTGTCGGTTGAGCCATCGTCAATGACGAGAACGTCAAATCCTCGAGTCTTGAGCTCTGAAACAACTTTTGCAATTGAGGCTTGTTCGTTCCACGCTGGGACGACAACTAAGACTTTCTCACTCATGAATGACCTTGAGTCCGATCATCTTCGTCATTACTCACCTTGTGAAGTGCTATTTCTTCGGCCAATTTTCGAACTTGTTCCTGCAGCCCCGAAATACTGACTGAAAGCTGAACGCAAATCGTCACAAGTATGACAATCGCCAAACCTGAAACAAGAATCCCAGGGGTAGTGCTGAGTGACTCTGACAGAGGACGCGCAAGGGGAATCAGTATGCCCGATAGGGCCGTCAACAAGAGGAGGACGAGCCAGCCGGCTGCGTAACGAAAAGAAAGCATTTGGCGCCGGGCAAGAATGACCACGAGTGACCCGCCGAATATTGAAAGGCAACCGGTTGTGAGAGCTTGTAAAACTTCCGGAGACATGGAATGAGCGTAGCGACTAAGTGATGTTCGAATCTTGATAATCAAAGTAATGGAAGTCCAATTGTCAGGTTCTTGAACCCAGATATGGCCGTGCTTGCGAGTTTGCAGATTGCATTGGGATGAGGGCGATCGTTCGTCAGAATTGATGCGACCGTCGATTGAGAAGTCTTTTTCAAATAGAGAAGCCGTTGTCAACGAAATTCTGCTGGTGATCCACAAGGTTCTGAACTGGGCCTGGAAAACCTATATCAATAAAAAGTCATTGAATTCTGTTAGTTTTAGTGGTTGGTTCGTTGGTTCGTTAATTGACGTTCGGCTGTAGGGGTGTATCTGGTGTTATTAAGTGGGCTCAATGTCATTTCCTTTTGTTTGCTCGGAATGGCTGTACCCGGTGCCCCAGTTGCTCTTTATTTTTACGGTAAGAGCAGAAATTTGGCCTTGGCGATTGCGTTAACGCCAATATTTTCAATTGGGATTAATTTCTTCTTCCTGCAAATTCTGAATTATGCGGGGCTAAAAGTTGACCTGAGAATCATTGCAGCGATCGAAGTGATAGCAACAATGCTCGGAACTTTCGTAATTCTAAAAAGAAATAAACCATTCACCAATGTTTTGAAAAGTGGATTTTTTGCGGTTGCGGTTGTTGTACCTGCGACGATTTTGGGAATTGCAATTTGGCAAAGGGCATATTCTGGATTCGTTTTTTTAGCAGCAAACCAAGATGCCTATAACCACAACAGATGGATTTATCGGATTGCTTCAACGGGTTCGGCGTTGACTCAGGATGCACTGATTACTAGCCCATTTCAAGATTTGGGGGCGAGTGGGGGTTTCTATCCGTTGGCCTGGCATTCGTGGGTGGCAGTTTGGTCATCAGTGACTGGGCTTACTGTTCCGGTTGCCTCGTTAGTTTCGGTGATCTTAATTTGGACTGTGGTCTTGCCCTTAGGGCTCGTCGCCTTGGCGCAATTGTGGGCACCAACGGTTCGACATCTTGGCTTGATTGCAGCGGTGTTGGCACAGGTGTATCCACTTGTGCCAGGAGTGCCTATGACTTGGGGATCAATGACCTCTGTCGTAGGGATCGCATTATTGCCAGCGAGTTTGGCAGCTGGGGTCTGCATGCTACGCGGGACTCAAAAAATGATGCTCGGCATCTTGCTGGTCGTTCCCGCAACTTTGTTCTTCATTCATACCCCTGAGGCTGTTTCGCTGCTAGTCCTGCTGACTGCGGTAGCTGCGACAGAATTACGAAATTTTAGCCGGGTAGTTCTGCGGGCTATGTTGTTGGGTCTTGCATCATTCCTCGTCCCAATTTTGTATGTATTTCGCGAGACAATATTTTCAAATTCGTCATCATTGAAGACAATGTGGGGTGCCGCGCATCCAAGCTGGGAACTAGCTTTCGGTACGTTTTTCATGGTCAATGTCAACGCCCAAGCTGGCTTCACCATATTGAGTTTGCTTTTTGTGGTCGGGCTTCTGGCTGCGTCGTCTTTTGAGAAAGAAAAATGGTTAGTGATCGGAG
>Ga0255112_1000135_pt1 | contig 21421 bp, 19 predicted proteins | sample Law_Yuk_RepB_8h_FD_188470 | JGI IMG/M metagenome (GOLD analysis project Ga0255112, IMG submission 188470) | Freshwater microbial communities from St. Lawrence River, New York, United States - Law_Yuk_RepB_8h | ecosystem: Environmental > Aquatic > Freshwater > River | place: USA: New York... | reverse complement strand
AACGTGATTATTCTGAGAACGTTGCGGCAATTGTCGATCGTGAGATTCGTAAACTCATCGAGACTGCGCATCAAGAGGCGTATGACATCCTTGAAGCTAATCGCACCATCCTTGATGAAATGGTTCTAGAACTTCTTGAGAAGGAAACCCTGAACAAAGAAGAGATTGCTGCAATCTTTGCAAAGGTAAAGTCATGGCCTAACCGTCCAGCATGGACAGGTTCAGAAAATCGCTTACCTTCTGCAAAACCACCTGTAGATATTCCTGAGAGAGCAACACCTCAAGATGCTCCTCGCAAATCACGTCGCGTGAAGAAGGCAACGTCGAGTGACTGATATTTCATCCGTCTCAATGGGGCCTGGCGATGGACGTGCTGCGCATCCCTATGATCAGGAGCGCGCAGAGAAAGCTGTTCGTGAACTTCTCTTAGCGCTCGGTGAAGATCCTGAACGCGAAGGTCTTAAAGAGACTCCAGCACGTGTGGCACGTGCATTTAAGGAGAACTTTGAAGGACTATGGCAGAAGCCAGAAGATGTATTAACGACAACTTTTGATATCGGTCATGAAGAGCTTGTCATCATTCGCGATATTGAAGTCTTCTCTCATTGCGAACACCACCTCACTCCTTTTCATGGCGTTGCACACGTGGGATATATCCCCAGCGGCAAGATCACAGGTCTATCCAAAGTTGCTCGACTAGTTGATCTCTTTGCCCGTCGCCCTCAAGTGCAGGAGCGTTTAACAACACAAATTGCAGATGCTTTGGTTGAAATACTCAAACCTATGGGCGTTATTGTCATTATTGATTGCGAACACTTGTGTATGTCGATGCGTGGAGTTCGCAAATCTAGGGCGCGCACTACAACTTCAGCTGTTCGTGGTGTTCTGCGTGATGCAGCGACCCGTGCTGAAGCAATTAGCCTTATTACGAATCGATAAAATCTCATGTTGGTGATGGGCATTCTTAACGTCACTCCAGATTCTTTTGCCGATGGCGGTCTGCATTATGAAGAATCTCTAGCAATTACACACGGCCTTGAAATGATTGACGATGGCGTTGACATCATCGATGTGGGCGGTGAATCCACACGGCCAGGCGCTGATCGCATTTCAGAAGAGGAAGAGCAAGCACGAGTTATTCCTGTCATTCGTGAACTTGCAAAGAAGGGCGTTGCAATCAGTGTTGACACTATGCGCGCAACAACAGCCAAGCTCGCCGTTGAGGCAGGAGCCACCATCGTTAACGATGTCAGCGGAGGAGCTGCAGACCCTGAGATGTTTTCAACTGTGGCAAAACTGGGGTGTAAATACACGCTGATGCATTGGCGCGGGCATTCAAAAGATATGAATGAGAAGGCTATTTATGGTGATGTGGTCTCTGAAGTAATTGAAGAGATAAGTATTCAACTTGATAAGGCACTTGCTGCAGGTGTGAAGCGCGAGAACATCATCTTGGATCCAGGTATTGGCTTTGCAAAGAACCCTGAACATAACTGGGAAGTCCTCAACCGGATTGATGAATTCGTAGCACTTGGCTATCCGGTGTTAATTGGCCACTCACGTAAACGTTTCTTAGGGGGAGATCATCCCGATGAGCGAGAGGAAGCTACCGTCGCAGTGACACAATCACTTGTCGGCAAAGGCATCTGGGCAGTTAGAGTTCATGGCGTGAAGGCAAATGTGGAAGCGATTCGCTCATGAGTGATGTCATCTCTCTTACAGGTATTTGGGGTTTTGGATATCACGGAGTCTTTGATCATGAAGCAAAGAACGGACAAGATTTCTTTGTGGATCTAGAAATTCATCTCGATCTATCGCGTGCAAGTGTGAGCGATGATTTATCAGACACCATTGATTACGGAGCACTTGCCGATATCGTGGTTGAAGAGATAACAGGTGAGCGAGTTCAGCTCATTGAAAGACTTGCAGGACGTATTGCAGATCGCATTAAGGGCGGACATCCAGAAATTTCCAATATTGCAGTCACGGTCCATAAACCTAAGGCACCGATTTCTGCGCAAGCATCTGATATTTCGGTCACTATTACCCGATGAAGGCGGTAGTTGCACTCGGTGCCAATATTGGCAATCCGAAAGAGCAGATGGATTTAGCGGTTGCGATGTTGCGTGAATCAACGGATGTCATCGCAGTCTCTTCTTACTACTCCACTAAACCAGTCGGTGGTCCAGAACAACCTGATTACATCAATGCAGTCTGCATCCTTGAAAGTGATTTACCTGCAATGGATTTACTCTCACTCTTGCATGGAATCGAAAAATCACTGGGGCGTGAGCGCATTCAAAGATGGGGACCTCGCACCATTGACCTTGATCTCATTCAATATGGCGCTCTGCTCAGTAGCGCCGCAGAACTTGAGCTTCCTCATCCACGAGCCTTTGAACGTCGCTTTGTCTTAGAACCATGGCACGAGATTGAACCTGATGCCCTGCTTCTTACACACGGCAAAATCTCTGAGCTTTTGGAGCAACTGTCCTAACGCCTTAGAATTGACTCACTGCCTGCCCGGTACCTGAAAGGACTGGAGCCATGAAAGTAGTAACAGATGCTCGCCAGCTTCCTTCTGCCTGCGCATTTGTTCCAACTATGGGTGCACTGCACGCAGGCCATGCTTCACTCTTCGCACTTGCAAAGAAATATAGTGATGATGTTGTGGCAAGTATCTTTATCAATCCTTTGCAATTTGAAAGTAAAGAGGATTTAGCACAGTATCCCCGCACACCAGATATTGATATTGCAATTGCAGACGCTGCTGGAGTCACACATCTCTGGCTTCCAACACAGTCAGAGATTTATCCTGATGGGTATGCTAAGAAATCTGCAGGGCCGATGGGCGATATCTATGAAGGTAAATCAAGACCTGGCCACTTTGATGGCGTGCTCACCGTTGTTCATCAATTCTTTGAGTTACTTAAACCACAGGTAGCGATCTTTGGTGAGAAAGATTTTCAGCAGTTGCAATTGATCAAGACGATTGCAGGAGATATTGAAATTATTACAGCACCCACCATTCGTGAAGGTGATGGTCTTGCACTCTCATCTCGCAATATGCGACTTACCGAAGAAGGTCGAAGCGCCGCACAAGTGATCTATAGAGCGCTCACCCAAGCGAACTCTGAAAGTGAATTACGTGAGATTTTGGCTAGTGAGAGCGCCTTCACTCTTGATTATGCAGATTTCATCGATGAGAAGACCTTTGATCACGCTCAATTAGATACTCAAGATATCCGTGCGATTGTCGCTGGGTGGATAAATGGTGTGCGTTTGATTGACAATGTCTCCATGGGAAATCGCGCATGAAGTTACTAGCGCCAACTCCTGGCTGGACTGCCACAGCTGATGTCATCGTTGTGGGTTCAGGTATCGCAGGATTAACGACTGCCTTGCAATGTCGAACCTATGGTTTATCAGTTTTACTTGTCACAAAAGCGCGGGTTGATGAAGGCTCAACAAAGTGGGCTCAAGGCGGTATCGCAGCAGCCCTAGGCGATGGTGATTCACCTGAGGCACATGAGAAGGACACACTCGTAGCGGGTGCTGGTCTGTGTGATGTTGATGCGGTGCGTGTTCTTGTTACCGAAGGCCCAGAAGCGGTGCGTAAGTTAATCGAGCGCGGAGCAATCTTTGATAAAGAAGATAGTGGTGAAATAGCTTTGACTCGTGAAGGCGGACACCTTCGCAATCGCATCCTGCATGCAGGCGGTGATGCAACGGGTGCTGAAGTCTCTCGCGCACTTCTTGCTGCGGTGCATAATGATCCAGAGATTGAAGTTGTCGAACATGCACTGGTTCTTGATGCACTCAAAAATGATATTGGTGAAGTGTGCGGCGTAACTCTTCACGTCATTGGCGCTGGTAGTCGCGATGGAGTTGGTCGAGGCCTTGCTCGTGCTGTTGTTCTTGCAACAGGTGGACTAGGCCAAGTTTTTGCGCAGACTACAAATCCATCTGTTTCAACAGGTGATGGAGTTGCTCTTGCTCTTCGTGCAGGTGCAAAAGTAGCTGACGTTGAATTTATTCAATTCCATCCAACAGTCCTATGGCTAGGCGATAATTCTGAAGGACAGCAGCCTCTCATTAGTGAGGCAGTGCGTGGTGAAGGTGCTTATCTCGTAGACCATAAAGGCGTGCGCTTCATGCAAGCTATTCACCCACTTGCTGAACTTGCACCACGCGATGTGGTGGCAATTTCAATCATGCGCGTCATGAATACAACTGGTGCTCATCATGTCTGGCTTGATGTTCGCCACCTTGAGGGATTTAAAGAACGCTTTCCTACTATTTATGCATCCTGCATTTCGCACGGCATTGATCCACTCAAAGATTTGATTCCTGTGGCTCCAGCATCGCACTATGCATCAGGGGGAGTGCGCGTTGATCTCAATGGCCGCACAAGTGTGAATGGCCTCTATGCATGCGGTGAAACTGCATGTTCTGGTGTGCACGGAGCTAATCGACTTGCCTCTAACTCTCTCCTTGAAGGCCTTGTATTTAGTGCACGCATTGCAGCCGATATTGCAGAGAACTTGCCTGAGAAAAGTGAACCAGTGGTGAATGCATCTCAAGCAATTCTGCTTGATCCACAAGTGCGCCATGACATTCAGGTGAGTATGAGTAGAGGTGCAGGAGTACTGCGATCATCGGATTCATTACTTAAGACAAGTTCTGATTTAACTCGTATTGAAGATAGAAAGAGTACAGAGCCATGTGTTGAGGCATGGGAGACAACAAATCTCTTCCAGCTCGCACAAACAATTGTGAAGGCTGCACTTATTCGCCAAGAGACCCGTGGTTCTCACTGGCGTGAAGATTTCCCTGAGACAAGTGATCTGTGGAAAAAGCGCATTGTGCAGCAAGTGGATCAAGCTGGGTATTGGATTAGCGGCTATCAGGAGGTCGGAAAATGATTGATCGCGACTTGATTAAGAGAGCTCTCGCTGAAGATTTACAAGGCGGCCAAGACATCACATCTGTGGCAACGGTATCTGGTGATGAAAAAATAATTGCAAATTTCACCGCTCGTAAATCTGGAGTTGTTGCAGGAATCGATATGGCGCGCGCGGTTCTTGAAGAAGTGGGACTGACTGATATTGCAGTACTTGTGAAAGATGGTGCCTCTATTAAGTCAGGAGAGGTCTTGATGACGGTGCGTGGTGATACTCGCGCAATTCTTCTTGCAGAGCGCACAGCACTTAATTTCTTAGGTCACCTCAGTGGGATTGCAACTCTTACTCGAACATGGGTTGATGCTGTTGCGGGCACCAAGTGCATAATTCGCGATACTCGTAAGACAACTCCAGGGATGCGACTCCTTGAGAAATATGCAGTGCGCATGGGTGGAGGAACGAATCACCGCATGTCACTGAGCGATGCTGCGCTCATTAAAGATAATCACATTGCAGCAGCAGGTGGTGTTGCGCAGGCCTTCTCTAAGGTGCGCGAGAAGTTTCCAACCTCTGAGATTGAAATTGAAGTTGATACCTTGGATCAACTGCGTGAAGTCTTACCTTTAAAGCCTGATTTAGTACTGCTCGACAATATGAGTCCAGCACAGTGCGCAGAGGCAGTTTCTATCGTGGCTGGTGCAACCAAGCTTGAGGCATCAGGTGGGATAACACTTGATAACGCGAAAGCATATGCGCTCACAGGAGTTCAGTTCTTAGCAATTGGTGCACTTACTCATAGCGCACCTGTTTTTGATATCGCTTTAGATCTGAGAGCGGAGTAATCATGTTATTAACAGTCGATGTGGGAAATACAAATACGGTTCTGGGGATCTTTGATAAAGATAAGCTCATTAAGTCATGGCGCGTGAAGACAGACCCACGCACTACTGCCGATGAACTCTGGCTCCAATACAGCGCACTCATCAGCGGCTACACACTCACAGGCCTTGCTATCTGTTCCACAGTTCCTGCAACTCTTCGTGAACTTCGCACGATGATCAACTCCTATTTCAGCGATATTGCAATCACAATTGTTGAACCAGGAACAAAGACAGGTGTTCAGCTACTCGTTGATAATCCCAAGGAAATTGGCGCAGATCGCATTGTGAACACTCTTGCTGCCCACACTCTCTATGGAGGCCCAGCAATCGTTGTGGACTTTGGAACATCAACCAACCTCGATGTTGTCTCCCCTAAAGGTGAATTCCTTGGCGGAGCACTTGCTCCAGGAATTGAAATTTCAGTGGATGCTCTCGCTGCTCGCGCTGCTCAGCTACGCAAAGTCGAACTTGTTCGCCCCAAGAGCGTGATTGGTAAGAACACTGTTGAAGCTCTTCAATCCGGAACAATCTTTGGATTTGCTGGACAAGTAGATGGTCTCGTTGATCGAATCACCGCAGAATTGGCGAAGGATTACGACGATGCTCCCACCGTGATTGCAACAGGTGGCCTTGCTCCACTCATCATTGGAGTTTCTGAAACTATCGATGAGCATGAGCCAGATCTGACTCTTATTGGGCTTCGCCTTATTCATGAGAAGAATCAGTAGCCTTAAAAGGTAGACTCTCTGCACTATGACAACTGATAACTCGCCCGCCACAGAGGATGACCTACCCGAGCAACTTCGGATTCGTCGCGAGAAGCGTGCGAGCCTCATTGAGCGCGGAATTGAGCCATATCCCGTTGCAGTTGCCCGTACTAAATCTTTGAAAGAAGTACGCGAGAAGTACACAAGCCTTGATGTTGATGTGGCCACTGGCGATATCGAAAGCCTTACAGGGCGCATCATCTTTAAGCGCGACACAGGCAAACTCTGTTTTGCAACTCTGCGTGAAGGCGATGGCACTGAACTTCAAGCGATGTTATCTCTAGATAAAGTCGGAGAAGGTCAACTTGATGCATGGAAATCAGATATTGATTTAGGTGACATGGTCTCTGTGACGGGTGAAATCATTACCTCAAAGCGTGGTGAACTTTCCATCCTCGCAAACTCATGGGCTCTAGCTTCTAAATCTCTTCGCCCATTGCCTAACGATCACAAACCAATGTCTGAAGAGACTCGCGTTCGTATGCGTTATGTGGATTTGATTGTCCGCCCTGAAGCGCGCGTGGCAGCACGTATGCGCCCTACTGTGATGCGCTCCCTGCGAGAGACATTTAATAGCGAAAGCTTTATTGAAGTTGAGACACCAATGCTCCAGGTGATGCATGGTGGAGCTACAGCTCGACCATTTAAGACTTTTAGTAATGCATACGATATGGATCTCTACATGCGTATTGCGCCAGAGCTTTTCTTAAAGCGCTGCGTTGTCGGTGGTATTGAGCGCGTCTTTGAAATCAATCGAAATTTCCGTAATGAAGGCGCTGACTCTTCTCACTCACCAGAGTTCGCAATGGTGGAGTCCTATATGGCCTATGGCGATTGGCGCTCCATCGCTGATGTCACTCGCTCTCTTATTCAAAATGCAGCCATGGCAGTTGCTGGCTCACATGTAGTGACACATCATGATGGTCGCCAAGCAGATCTTGGTGGAACATGGAAAGAGATTTCACTCTATGACGCAATCTCTGAAGGCGTGGGTGAGCAGGTAACAGCGCTTACCTCTATCGATGAGCTCAAAAAGTATGCAACAAAGCTTGGTATGAAGATTGACCCAAAGTGGGTAACAGGCAAGCTCGCCGAAGAGATCTTTGAACATGTTGCTCAAGATAAATTAATTGAGCCAACATTTGTTATGGGATACCCAGTTGACACTTCACCGCTTGTTCGCGCACATCGCCAAACACCTGGAGTTGTTGAAAAGTGGGATCTCTACGTCGATGGCTTCGAACTTGCAACTGGATACTCAGAACTTATCGATCCTGTTATTCAACGTGAGCGTCTGATCGAACAAGCACAGCTCGGTGCAAAGGGCGATCTTGAAGCGATGCAGGTTGATGAAGATTTCTTACGTGCTATGGAATTTGGAATGCCACCTATGGGCGGAATGGGAATGGGTGTGGACCGACTTCTCATGGCGCTGACTGGTCTTGGAATCCGAGAAACTATTTTGTTCCCACTTGTAAAACCTGAAGCTGATTAAGCATGTTAGTTATTCGTCCTGCAAAAACTTCTGATGTGAAGGCAATTCGCGAACTCGTTGATTCCTATGCCGCCCCTGGTCAGATGCTTGCAAAAGAGACTGTGACTTTATATGAAGGTGTTCAAGAATTTACTGTTGCAGAGCTGAATGGAAACGTTGTGGGATGTGGAGCACTCCACACGCTCTGGGAAGATCTGGCAGAAGTTCGCACAGTTGCCGTGAAAGAGAGTTTGCAGAAGCAAGGTATTGGCAACAAGTTGATAGAGCGCATTATTGAACGTGCTCGTGAAATCGGTGTGGAGAGAATTTTCTGTCTCACATTTCAAACCGAGTTCTTCGGTCGCCATGGTTTTGTTGAGATTCATGGCACACCCGTTGCCCCTGATGTCTATCAGCAGCTCCTGCGCTCCTATGACGCAGGTGTTGCCGAATTCCTTGATCTCGAGGCGGTAAAGCCGAATACCCTCGGCAATACCCGCATGCTCCTCAATCTCTAGCCAGGGGGCGGGAATATCGCCCCTATATGTGGGGTTGTATGACATAGACGCTATCCACCTCGCGCCCTGCCCACGCTGGGTTATAGGCTTACCGCAGCACCACTTAAATAGAAGGAGTTCTGCCCATGTTTGAGCGCTTTACCGATCGAGCTCGACGCGTTGTTGTCCTAGCTCAAGAAGAAGCACGCATGCTCAATCACAACTACATCGGCACAGAACATATCCTCCTGGGTCTTATCCATGAAGGTGAAGGCGTTGCTGCAAAGGGTCTTGAATCACTCGGCATCTCACTTGAAGGCGTTCGCGCACAGGTAGAAGAAATCATTGGTCAAGGACAGCAAGCACCTAGTGGCCACATTCCCTTTACTCCACGTGCCAAGAAAGTTCTAGAGCTTTCACTACGTGAAGCACTTCAACTTGGCCATAACTACATTGGAACAGAACATATTCTTCTTGGACTTATTCGCGAAGGCGAAGGCGTTGCCGCTCAAGTTCTTGTAAAGCTCGGTGCAGATCTCAATCGCGTGCGCCAACAAGTTATTCAATTACTTTCTGGATACCAAGGAAAAGAGACTGTTGCACAAGGTGGTCCTGCAGAAGGAACTCCATCAACATCTCTCGTCCTTGATCAATTCGGTCGCAACCTCACACAAGCTGCTCGTGAAGGAAAGCTTGACCCAGTTATCGGTCGCGAATTAGAGATCGAACGTGTCATGCAAGTTCTCTCACGTCGCACAAAGAACAACCCAGTATTAATCGGTGAACCAGGCGTTGGAAAGACTGCAGTTGTTGAAGGTCTTGCCCAAGCTATTGCTAAGAACGATGTTCCTGAAACGCTCAAGGATAAGCAGCTCTACTCACTAGATTTAGGTGCGTTGGTTGCCGGTTCACGTTACCGTGGAGATTTCGAAGAGCGCCTGAAGAAGGTTCTTAAAGAGATTAAAACTCGCGGTGACATCATTATCTTTATCGATGAAATTCACACACTCGTAGGTGCAGGAGCTGCAGAAGGTGCTATCGATGCTGCAAGTATCTTGAAGCCAATGCTTGCTCGCGGTGAGCTCCAGACAATTGGTGCAACCACCCTTGATGAATACCGCAAGCACATCGAAAAAGATGCAGCTCTTGAGCGTCGTTTTCAACCTATTCAGGTGAAGGAGCCATCAGTGGCTCACACCATCGAAATTCTTAAGGGTCTTCGCGATCGCTATGAAACTCACCACCGCGTCTCGATCACCGATGGTGCACTGGCTGCTGCTGCAAACCTTGCAGATCGTTATGTCTCAGATCGCTTCCTTCCGGATAAGGCAATTGACCTTATTGATGAAGCAGGCTCACGTCTTCGCATTAAGCGCATGACAGCACCTGCTGAACTTCGCGCATTCGATGACAAGATCGCTGAAGCTCGCAAAGCTAAAGAGTCTGCAATCGATGGACAAGATTTTGAAGGCGCTGCAACTCTTCGCGATAAGGAGAAGACTCTTATCCAAGAGAAGCAGGAAGCTGAGAAGAATTGGAAGGCAACAGATCTCGATAAGGTCACTGAAGTTGATGAGGAACTCATCGCCCAGGTGCTCTCTGTTTCTACCGGTATTCCAGTATTTAAGTTAACTGAGGAAGAGACTGCGCGACTTCTTCGTATGGAAGAGGAACTCCACCGTCGCGTTATTGGTCAAGATCAAGCGATTAAGGCGCTGTCACAAGCAATCCGCCGTACTCGTGCAGGTCTTAAAGATCCAAAGCGTCCTGGCGGTTCATTTATCTTCGCTGGCCCTTCTGGTGTTGGTAAGACTGAACTCTCTCGCACACTTGCCTCATTCCTCTTTGGTGATGAGACAGCGTTGATTCAACTGGATATGTCTGAATACTCAGAGCGCCACACAGCCTCACGTCTATTCGGAGCACCTCCAGGGTATGTCGGTTATGACGAAGGTGGACAGTTGACTGAAAAGGTTCGCCGTCGTCCATTCTCTGTCGTGCTCTTTGATGAAATCGAAAAAGCTCACCCAGATATCTTTAACTCACTTCTTCAAGTTCTTGAAGATGGTCGCCTGACAGATTCACAAGGTCGCACAGTGGACTTTAAGAACACTGTCATCATCATGACAACCAACCTTGGAACACGCGATATCTCTAAGTCACTCGGGCTTGGCTTCTCCAACGCTGATGATGATTTAACGAATTACGATCGCATGAAGGGCAAGGTTCAAGATGAACTCAAGAACCACTTCCGCCCAGAATTTCTTAACCGTATCGACGATGTCATCGTCTTCCACCAGCTCACAAGAGAACAGATTATTCACATCGTTGATCTCATGATTGCTAACCTTGATGAGCGTTTGAAGGCTAAGGACATGGGAATCGAACTCACACAGGCTGCTAAGGATCTCCTTGCACTGCGTGGGTATGACCCACTTCTTGGTGCGCGCCCATTGCGTCGCGTGATTCAACGAGAAATCGAAGATTCACTTTCAGAACGCATCTTATTTAGCGAGCTTAAGGCTGGCGAAATCATTGTGGTCGATGTTGAAGGCGAAGGCGCAGAAGCGAAATTCACCTTTACAGGTTCTCCAAAGGTTGCATCACCGGATAGCCCAGGGGATTTAGCCGAAGCACCTACTGCTTAATTTAATTTCTTGGCAGTGAATATTTATTCTTGCCGCGAGATTCGATAAGTCCATCATCAAGAAGTGTCAGTAGCGCTTTCTCAAGCTGTGATGGAACATCCCACAACTGTGTGATCTGAGCTTTGGTGAGCACATCATTCTCACGCAGCGCCTGCACAACAGTTCCGCGACATTGTCGATCTGTTCCATGCCAACTCTGCGTGCGCTTTACGACATCTGACTTTGGATAATCAAGGCTTCGCCATGTGCACTCGTTAGCAACAGGACAGATTCCGCACTTGGGCGATTGTGATGTGCACACAAGTGCCCCAAGCTCCATCGTTGCAGCAGCCCACAAGTGAGGATCCTTCTTAGGAATCAGCTCTTCATAGCGAGACTTTTCATCCTTTGTTGCAGAGAGCTTGGGGGATTCAACGCCATCAACGATGCGAGCAAAGAGTCTTCGAATATTGATATCAAGCACAAGTGAGCGACCACCGAATGCAAAGGCAACCATGGCAGCTGCTGTGTATTCACCGATGCCAGGGAGCTTACGCAGCTCTGCTTCATCACGTGGAATAACGCCTTTGTATTGGGTAGTAATTACCTTTGCGCATTCATGCAATCTCAGTGCTCGACGCGGATATCCAAGCCTGCCCCACGCAGTAATGACTTGTGCAGGAGTTGCTTTGGCAAGTAGTGCTGGTGTGGGCCAGCGTTTCATCCACTCGGTATAGACAGGTAGTACTCGGTTGACGGGAGTCTGTTGCAACATAAATTCTGAAACCAGAACGCCCCATGTATCAGTCTTGCGCCAAGGAAGATCTCGTTTATTCTTCTTAAACCAAGAAATAATCTCTTTCTCGAGCATTATTCGCCAGTGATTTTTACTCGCTGCAGCGCTTGATCAAGACGAGAGACTTCAACAATTTCCATTCCATCAATCTTCACATCAGAACCTGCTGGAACTAGTGCGCGCTTAAATCCAAGGCGATATGCCTCAGCAAGGCGACGAGAGACTCCGCTGACTTTGCGAATCTCACCAGCAAGTCCAACTTCACCGATGGCAACAAGATCGGCAGGTAGCGCTAATCCTTTTGCAGCAGATGCCACAGCAAGTGCGAGAGCTAAATCTGCTGCAGGTTCAGACATCTTCATGCCGCCCACGGTTGCTGCATAGACATCGCGACCGCCCACGCGGATATGTGCACGAAGTTCAAGGACTGCGAGTGTCATTGATGTGCGGGCTGAATCAAGGCCGCTTGTGACGCGACGTGCATTTCCGAAATCGTTCTCGCGACCTGCGCTGACAAGTGCTTGAATTTCAGCAAGAAGTGGACGTCGCCCTTCAAGTGTGACAGTGACACATGTGCCCGGCACTGGTTCTGCGTGGCGTGATGTGAAGAGCCCTGTGGGGTCGAGAACGCTTTCAATGCCTGTATCACTTAAATCAAAGCATCCCACTTCATCACTTGCACCAAAGCGGTTCTTAATGGCGCGAATTAGGCGAAGACGTGAATGACGCTCGCCTTCAAATTGCAATACGACATCGACGATATGTTCAAGAAGTCTTGGGCCTGCAATAGATCCATCTTTAGTGACATGGCCAACGAGAAGCAGTGTGATATCGCGATCTTTGCAGATGCGAATGAGTGCACCAGCAACTTCACGCACCTGTGTCACGCCACCGGGGGATCCATCGGCAGTAGAGGAACCAATTGTCTGCACGGAGTCGATAATCAGAAGCTCAGGCTTAACGGCATCGATATGGGCGATGACTGCGCCTAAATCAGTTTCAGATGCAAGGAATAACTTGGGATCGACTGCGTTAATTCGTTCTGCGCGTAGGCGCACTTGGGATGCAGATTCTTCACCTGAGATATAGAGAGCAGGAATTCCTTTAGCTGCGCTCTGCGCTGCAACTGCTAAGAGAAGAGTTGATTTACCAACGCCAGGTTCGCCAGCAAGAAGAATTGCAGCCCCTGGTACTAAACCGCCACCTAATACGCGATCGAGTTCAGAGACACCTGTGGCACGCGCACGAGCTGATGAGAGATCAACATCGCCGATAGGAGTTGCTTTCGATGTCACAGTACCTGCAACAAGTGAGAGTTTCTTAGGCGCAGCTAACTCTTCAACAGAGCCCCATGCTTGGCATTCACCGCAACGTCCAACCCATTTCTGGGATGCCCATCCGCATTCAGAGCAACGAAAGGGTTCCTTCTCAACCTTGGCCATAGTCGTAGGTTAGAGGAGAGCGCTGACTACTTGCCGGCAGCGAGTGTGGCTGGGTGTTGAATAATAAAGAGAGGTAGTGAGCGTGCCTGAGCATCGCGGATACCTTGGATGCGGCGATCACAATGCTCAGCAAGGATTGCATAGGCATCCTTACCCATCAACTGCGAAAGCTCAGCCCTATTGGAGATATACACAGGCTCACTACCAACGTGAGCATCGGTATTGCTTGTGCAGTACCAATCGAAATCATCTCCACCGTCGCCCCAACCTAGGCGTTCGTATTCGCCGATGACTGTCACTGAATATTCGCGCTCGCCGACTTCGCGAGTTTCAAAACTTCTGCGAAGCGGTAATTGCCAACATACATCTGGCTTTGTATCTACAAAGTGAATATTTCTCTTCTGTGCAAGGTGGTGCAGTACGCAACCGAAGTCGCCAGTAAATCCTGGAGCTTCATGACCTTTACGGTTAAGGAAGATGCACGCATTATTGACTGTGCGGGTCTTGCGATCTTTATCTTCATCGAGATCTGTAATGCGAAGTTTTCCACCCGGCTTCTTAGGGCGAGCTTCTTCATAGAATTGCCACATCTCAGGAGTAAGAAATTCTGCTGCTTTGCGAACGCGCTCTTCATCATCTTCATCTGAATACATCGCACCTTCTGTACAGCATCCATCGTTAGGACGGTCCTTAAATACACCTTGGCAGCCATCGCCATAGATGCAGGTCCAGAAGGAGGTCAACCAGGTGAGGTCGCATTTGAAGATTTCTTCTTCATCATTGGGATCTGCGAATTCGACCCAGTCGCGTGCAAAACCTGGCTTTATCTCTGACATAGTCGCAGAGCCTACGCGTACTCTTTCGCCATGGCTAATCAGATAGCAGTCGTTGGTGCCGGAGTTATGGGTGAAGCATTTATCGCTGCCCTTATTCGATCTGGAGCTCCTGCATCTTCCATATCTGCAGTTGTCCGCCGCTCAGAAAGAGGCGATGAATTAGTTACCAAATATTCAATCACTATTAAGACTCTGGATGATGCCCTACGAACAAGTGATGTGGTGCTCCTTGGCATCAAACCTCAAGGTCTTGCAGATTTGATGCCTGAAATAGCGCCTCATCTTCGCAGTGACGCCCTTGTCATCTCACTGCTTGCGGGCAAGACAATTGCGGCGATGTCAGCAGGCCTTGGAAACCACCAATTCATTGCTCGCGTTATGCCCAATACTCCAACCCTGATTGGCAAGGGAATGGCTGGGTATTCACTCAGCGCAGGAGTTACGGATACACAGAAGAAATTTGTTCAATCACTTCTTGCCTCAACAGGTAAGGCGATTGAAATCCCTGAAGATCTACAAAATGCCCTCACCGGAACAAGTGGATCAGGGCCTGCCTACTTCTTTAGATTTGTTGAGGCGATGGTCGATGGAGCAGTTGCGATGGGACTATCAAAGGAAGATGCAACAACGCTGACAATCCAAACCATTGTGGGTGCTGCAGCGCTTCTTGATGAGTCAGGGGACACCCCTTCTCGCCTTCGTGAAAAAGTAACGAGTATGAAAGGTGCAACAGCAGAAGCACTTTCTGTCTTTGACGAGGCAGGAATTTCTCAGATAGTTGCAGATGCGATGGCAGCATCTGCTCGTCGCGCTGGAGAACTCGCACAATAATGAAACGTTTTGCCCTCCTCCTTGCACTTTTGCTTGTTGGAATAATGCCAGCAGTCGCTGCACCTAAATCTGTTGCTGTGAAGAAGTTAAGCATCATTGCAACAGTGAGTGCTGAAGCAATGGTTGTCACAGGTAAGACGATTATTACTGTGAGCAATACAGATGGTGTGAACTCAAATATTCTCCTTACGGGGATGGATATCAGCGGTACACAGCTGTGGCAGAAGACGATTGATTCAGGTGTTGATGAAGTTGCTCTCGCTTCTGCCGTCGATCCACTCGGTAATGTGTGGCTTGCAGGCGCATCATCTGTGCAGGTAGCTGTTGATAGTGCAACAGCCCCCATTCAGGCAGAAAATCCTGATGGAGTGATTGCAGAGCCAGTCACAAAATTTCGCGCAGATATGAATCTCTTAACACTCTGGAAAGTCTCACCACTGGGTGATCTCTTAGGTACCTACACGCTCTCCCAAAGCGCTCCAGCGTTGATCAACGCAATCTCAGTCAATGCAAATGGAGTATCTATTGTTGGCCAATTGCTCGATAAACCATTTGTTCTCAGCGCTACATCCACTGGAGTATTTGGCAAGGTCTTCTCCATTGGAACGTCAAAGACTGCGCTCAATACAGTTGTTCGCCATACTGATGGCACTGTATCGGTCTTTGGAAGTAGCGCAGAAACATTGGCAGGTAAGAAGTTAGTTGGAGTGCGCGATGGTGTGTTGATTCGAGTTTCAAAGACGGGAGCTATCGCATCTGTCGTTCGAAGTTCAGCTCCTAAGGCAAATCGCGCATGGCTCTCTGCCGATTCAACTCTTGCACTCACTGGATTTGTGAAGAGTGGAAAAATTATTGAAAGCGCCTTCACAAAGTTCACCATGGCATTTGCACCAACCTGGACTATGCGCGTTCCATCTCTTGGAACTTCAACAGTACTAACATCTGCAAATACAACATATGGTGCGATTTCCTCAAATTCAGCCGTCACAGGTGTTATTGGTTGGAAACCAACCAGTGCTTCAGTTCTGCTTCTTGCACTGAGTAATAAAGGTGTGATTGCTGGTGCATATGGCTCTTCAGAGATTTCAGAGCCAATTTCTTTGAGTTATTCAAAAGAGTTAGGTCTTGTGGGTCTTGCAAAGACTGCTACCCAAACTGTGGCGCTCTTTAAACTGCCTTAAGGGCGAAACATGGAGAGTTGGCCTTTATATCCGGCCACTACGTAGCGCACACGATCGACAGTAACCCAGGCAGAGGCAACGCCATTGGGGTTTTGTTCAGTAGAAACTAACTTGATTGTTGGAATTGCTCTTGCACTATCGAGAACACATAGACGCTGGTAGCAGTTATATGCGATAAATGATCCATCGGTATTGAGGTATTTGCCTGGGGCGCCATAGAGCTCACTGGTTGCAACGCCCTGCGTTGGTGGGTTTTGCACCGCACTCCAACGAATTCGATTGGGGGCAGGTGCAGTTGCTGGAGATGAGATAAGCCAGGTGGCCTGAATTCCATTGAGAGTCTTTGCAATCGAGACATCAAAGCCAGTCATTGGCGTTGCACTTCCCGATGTATCGATATTGAAGTAGCTCCATGCATCACTAGAAAGTGTTGTGCGAGAGGCAACGCGCACCTCACCGGAGGTGGGTTGCTTCTTCTGGCTGATTGTTAGAACTGAGTCATAGACAACATAAGTTTTCTTTCCATCGAAGAGCGCCTTGAGGTGGAAGGCAACATCGCCTGTGCTGCGACCATCAGTTTTGCGATCTCCATCGACAAGTTCATAACTCCACTTAGAGCTGCCTTTAGTCTTTGTCGCTCCTAAAAGAATTCCTTGGCTCTCATCACGATAGAAGACTTGGATCCCACCTGATGTTGCTACACATGCGTTAGAGATGCTGACATCACTACCCGTGCGCACACGAACAGGATCCTTGTAATCATTTACCTGCACACCATTGCCATCGACAATTTCATAGACAAACTTCTTACCGTCATAAGTGGCATAGCGCAGATCTCGATCCCCGCTTTCGGAGTAGAAGATGTGAAGAGTTTGCGCAAGACCTGAACCGTTCACACAGAGTGAGATAGGGCTTGTGATTGCTTCCTTAGTACGTCCTGCAGTGCCACCTGCACCATCTACTGTGGACTTCTTCCACGACTTTCCATCCCAAATGGCAAGCTTAAGGATTCCAGATTTGCTATCTGTATATGCAAGCAGTGGCTTACCGTTAAAGAGTGTGCTGGTGACATGTTTTGCATCAGCTTTCTCATCGATAACAAATCTCTTCCAGCCAACCTGTGGAGTCATAGGGGCGGTAATAACTGCATCGGAAGTTCCATTGGTATTAGATGCAACGATGCTAAAGCTATAGCTGGTGCCGTTCTTTAGCCCTGTAAAGATAATTGGAGACTCAGTTGAGCTCTTTACCTGATCCGTTTTAAGGTTACGAACTGAATAGCTAGTGATCTGCGCTGTTCGTGCATTTGCTGGTGGATCAAAGGTGATGATTGCAGAGCTATCGGCGATGATGGCAGCAGCGTTACGCACTACTTGTGGCACACCCACAGCAAGACCCACAGGTGGCTTACGTCGTAGATCTTCCATCATCGCAAGAAGCAGTGATCCTGGTTCTCTAAAGATTTCACCTGCATCAAGATTGGGAGTCATGATCGAATTCGCACCGAAATTTGAATAGGTTGCTTCATCAAGGTGGCTAACAGATGAGCCTTCTTCATAGCGCGCTGGCGTATAGAGAATAGGTTTTTGTCCACCATTAGCTGCCATTCCCAGTGGACCGGCCCAGACAAGTGTTGATGTCAGCGCCTTACCGAGTTCAATCGATGGTGATGGAAGATCAGATAAGCGGCGACCATCTGGAAGTTGTGCATAGGCGTTATAGGGAGTTGGTTGTTCAATAGTTCCGTAACCAAAGAATTGGTCATAAGAATCAGTTGATAAGAAACCTAATCCGTGGCCCATCTCGTGGAGAAAGACTGATTGAAGGTCATACTCATTTGCACGTGGAGCTCCATCGTTGCGCGTATTCCAATTGGCAACAGAGTTGACTTGGATGACCATCTCTGGATTTCCCGGATCTAAATCTTTTCCACCCAGTGCATTTGCAAGTGCTGATGGATACCAGAGACTTTGATCAGGTGCGCCATCAAAACCAGAGTAGTAATTTCCAGGACGGGCACTCCCGAGAACTCCATAGCCACCTGCGCGTCCCCATGAAGCGTCAATCGTGATGGGAGCATCAGATGCAAAATTTGCTCCCCAAATATCTACCGCTGCTTGGAAATCCTTCTTAGCCCATTCAGGAAAGTTCTTATAATTAACTACGAATTTTGATTTCTGGTCGAGGTAAGCAACTTTAGGCGGACGAGTTTGCGTTGTTCCGGTGGCTTTACCCGCGTATGTATAACCCCAGACAGTAGAAGGAGCTACTTTGAAATTGGAGAGCGCAACAGATTGCGTGGGAAGAAGGAGTGAAGCAAATAGGCCTAAAACGAGGATGAAAGATCCACTCCGTCTTATCTGGCCTCTCATAGCGGGTAACGCTATCAGGATGCGAGAATGCAGTCATGGTCACCGTTTATTCTCGCCACGGATGTCATCTTTGTGAAGATGCTGTGAAAACCTTAGAAGGCATGCGCAAAGAACTCGCATTTGAGATTGAGATTATCTATATCGATGGCAACTCTGAACTGGAGAAGCTATATGGAAATGAAGTTCCTGTGATTCATATCGATGGCGAGCACCATGACTTCTATCGGATAGATCCTGAACGCTTTAGAACTTCCCTTGAAAAACATCGTCGGCATCAATAATTCGGTAGGAGTAACCCTGTTCAGCTAAGAAGCGCTGACGGTTCTGTGCAAAATCTTGATCGATAGTGTCACGTGAGACAACAGAGTAGAACTTAGCTCCACGACCATCTGCCTTAGGTCGCAAGATGCGCCCCAGACGTTGCGCCTCTTCTTGGCGAGAACCAAATGCACCTGATACCTGAATTGCAATTGTTGCCTCTGGAAGATCTACTGAGAAGTTGGCAACCTTGGAAACAACAAGGCATGTCACTTCACCAGCTCGAAATGCTGCAAAGAGACGTTCACGTTCCTTCTGTGGCGTATCACCCTTAATGAGTGGAACGCCGAGAGTTTCAGAGAGATCATCGAGTTGATTAATATATTGACCGATTACGAGTACTTGCTCTCCTGCATGGTGAGCCACAAGTTCTTCGACAACATTGCGCTTTGTGCGAGTTGTTGCGCAGAATCGATAACGCTCCTCCGGTTCAGCAGTTGCATAGGAAAGACGCTCTGCCTCCGTGAGGTTCACACGGACCTCAATACATTCAGCAGGGGCGATATAGCCCTGCGCTTCAATCTCTTTCCACGGAACATCAAAACGTTTTGGACCAATCAGTGAGAAGACTTCACCTTCCATGCCATCTTCGCGCACCAGAGTTGCTGTCAGCCCTAAGCGGCGGCGCGATTGAATATCTGCAGTAAAGCGGAAGATGGGTGCAGGAAGTAGGTGCACTTCATCATAAATAATCAGTCCCCAGTCATGAGTATCGAAGAGATCTAGGTGGGCATAGACACCGTTCTTCTTCTTTGTCATCACTTGGTATGTAGCAATGGTTACGGGGCGAATCTCTTTCTTTGCCCCTGAATATTCACCGATCTCTTCATCAAGAAGAGTTGTGCGCTTTAGTAACTCTTCACGCCACTGACGAGCAGCGATTGTATTTGTCACAAGGATAAGAGTTGTTGCCTTGGCATGTGCCATCGCAGCTGCGCCCACAATGGTCTTTCCAGCACCACAGGGAAGAACTACAACTCCTGAGCCACCATGCCAGAATCCTTCTGCAGCATGCTCTTGATATTGGCGAATCTTCCATCCATCTTGTTTGAGTGCGATGTCATGCGCTTGTCCATCGACATAACCTGCAAAATCTTCTGCTGGCCAACCAAGGCGAAGAAGTGATTGCTTAATCTGTCCACGCTGACTTGGGTGAACAGCAATAGTTTCCTTATCAATGCGAACTCCAAGAAGTGGTGCAATCTTCTTTGCACGGATTACTTCTTCCAGCACACCTGTATCAGTGGTGACGAGGATAAGTCCGTGCACGGGATCTGCTTCAAGTCGCAAGCGACCATAGCGCGACATGGTTTCTGCAACATCTACGAGCAATGAATGCGGAACTGCATAGCGTGAATATTTAATAAGAGTATCGATGACGAGCTCGGCATCATGGCCAGCAGCACGTGCATTCCAGAGACCTAGATTTGTTAAGCGGTATGTGTGAATATGTTCAGGAGAACGTTCGAGTTCAGCAAAGGGTGCGATTGCGCGGCGGCATTCAGTTGAAAGAACGTGATCAACATCTAGAAGCAGTGTCTTATCGCTCTGGACAATCAGTGGTCCATCGGTCATGAAACGTCCTTCGCTAGTAGATCTTTGATAAAGGCATGCAGGAAATCACTGCGTTCTTGCATGGAAGAGATGCTCACCCATTCAGTGGGAGCGTGTGCTCCGCCGCCTACAGCGCCCAGGCCATCAAGTACCTGCGCACCAGCTGCTGCTGCGAAGTTGCCATCGCTAGCTCCTCCTACTTCAGCACATCCCAGCGGCTTCATCCCGATTGCTGCAGCAACTTTCTCTGCGCGTTCATAGAGAGCCTTTGTTGATGATGGCTGCAATGGCGGGCGATTGAGCCCTCCAGTGATTTCAAGGCGAGCCTTTGGATTAACAGCTGTGAATTTCTTAATGGCTACATCTACGCGCTCGAGCTCTGCCTGCGAAAATGAACGCGCATCAATATCAAGAACTGCAACATCAGGAACAGTATTCGTTGTATTGCCTGAATGAAGAAGTGTGGGGACAACGGTGGTGCCATGCTCTGCGTTTTCAAGGGATGAAAGCGCCAAGATGGCATGAGCAATCTCTGTTGTTGTATTCACACCTTTTTCAGGTTCCAGACCCGCATGAGCTGCAAGACCAAGCACTTTGATTTGATACATCGCAGTTCCCTTACGGCCCGTCTTCACCTTGCCATCAAGGGATGCTTCAAGAACAAGAACTGCCTTTGCCTTAGAGGAGAGATCTTTAATGAGCGCCTTGGATGCGTGACTACCTGTCTCTTCATCTGTTGTTGCAACCAGAGCGACAGATCCTTCAATACCCTTGAGTGCGTAGAGCGCTTGGATAAATCCAGCTTTCATATCAAAGGTTCCAGGACCACGCAGAACATCGCCTTTGATCTCCCAGAGTGGCTCATAGGAACCATGAGGCCAGACGGTGTCGAGGTGAGCAAGAATCAAAACTTCTGGTTCTTCTGCGCCCCACCAAAATAC